>PPYF01065505.1_pt1 | contig 21396 bp, 19 predicted proteins | sample 1559871 | NCBI WGS metagenome assembly PPYF01 (sample SAMN08240021, study PRJNA423297) | Human gut metagenome, whole genome shotgun sequencing project.
ATAATAAAAAATTCAATCATTTAGGTCGTACTGCTTCTCATAGAAGCGCTATGTTATCTAACATGGCTTGCTCTTTGATTAAGCACAAAAGAATCACTACGACTGTTGCAAAGGCTAAAGCTTTGAAGAAATTCGTTGAGCCTTTAATTACAAAGTCTAAAGATGACACTACTAATTCACGTCGTGTAGTATTTAGCAATTTGCAAGATAAAATCGCTGTAACAGAATTATTCAAAGAAATTTCTGTAAAGGTAGCAGATCGTCCGGGTGGTTATACTCGTATCATCAAGACAGGACATCGTCTGGGTGATAACGCTGAAATGTGCTTCATCGAGTTGGTTGACTATGATGAAAACATGGCTAAGACTGCAACTGCTAAGAAGGCAACTCGTACTCGTCGTTCTAAGAAGAGTGCTGCTGAAGCTCCTGCTGCAGAAGTTGCAACTACAGAAGAAGCCCCTAAAGCTGAGTAATCTGTACACAACTATATATACTAAGGGTCGTAATCAATTGGTTACGACCCTTTTTTATTTGTTTGTAATTGTTGAACAAATTCTCTTGTTGTTTGTTAATTTAATATAGGAAATGAAACAGGGAAGATGAATTTTTCTATCTTTGCAATAGGAAAATAAAAAGATGAAAGGATTCATAGCAATCATATTATTCTTTGTGCTTGCATTGGCAGGAGTCAAGACAGGGCATCTCAGCGTAGCTTCTTCGATAGCTGTGCCGGGGCAATGTGCTGTGCAAGATGACTGTTTCACTCACTCACATTCTGTGAATGAAGGTGCTATTATTCCTTTGGAGAGAGAAAGATATTTGGCTGACATGGAGTTCAGCGATGCCTACACATTAGCTCATCGTGTAAGTACTTCAGCAGAGCGTTTATATCGTTTCTCTTCTATAGAGACTACACAATATATTAAAGCCTTATTGCGCAAATTGGCCACACGTATGGACGTGCTTACTCATTGTTCAAAACGTGTTTATGATACTTCGCGCAGCCAAAGTTGGGATGATGCTTGCGAGCATTATATCTTTGGCATGAGGCGTATTCTGATTTAGATTTTATTCTTTTACTTGTGTTTTTTATGCATTGATTTTATCTTGTTGCAGCAGGGTAATAAGTCGGTGTATAAGGATAATTATATTTTTCTTATTAGTAACAGAATAAATTTGAAGATTATGAATAATGCAGTTTCAGCAGATGTCACTCTGTTTTCAAGAGTACATCCCGATATAGTAAAACGTATCAGTGTTTCATCAGTTATTGTTTCGGCTTTACTTGCCATTGGCGGTATTGGCGCTTTCGTTACCTCTTTGCGGATGGGTGATGCTACATCCACCATGAGCATGGTATTTATGACGGTCGGTACAATTCTGATTCTTACTGCCCTTTTCCGTCTTTTCTGGCGAAGCAAAGAATGGGTTTACACTCCTACGGGGAGTGTGACCAAAGAGGGGTCTTGTTTCTTTGATGTATGCGATTTGCATGTGTTGACAGCCCGGTTGGATAAGAAAACATTTGGCAAAGACAGTGATGTACAAGTAAAGTCAAACGGTAACGTTCGGATGGATTATCTCATTTCTCATGATAAGAGATTTGCGGCTGTCCAGTTATTCCGTTTCATCCCTTATACGTATGAAGCAGCATCTTCCGTGTACTATCTGACCGGACAAGATGCATTAGATTTCACGCGTTGCTTAGAGACTAATAAATTTTGATTTTTTCTATGACTCTTTATGTTATGAAAGTAAAGCAAGCCTGTGAAGGTGAACCTTACTTGCTTAAGACGTTAATGTGATAAATTGTTGGGTGGGGTTAGTCGTTGATGACCAGCCCCATCTTTTCCATTAAAAAGCATGCATTCATGTTGCGGGCAACGCCCTCACGCATCTTATAGGAAAAAGTCAGCTCATTGTTTGTAATATCTGCCTCAAAACAATAATTATGGATTTCATCGGGAAAGTATCCGATTAATTTGCCTAGCAAGAGGTCGTGTGTAGCGATAATGCCATTTGCTTTCAGTGTCATCAGCTGTTTGACAAGGGCAAAAGACCCTTTCTGTTTGTCCATCGAATTGGTACCTTTCAAGATTTCATCTAAGATGATAAAAAGTTCCTCACCCGAGTTCAGTCGGTCGATGATTTGTTTTAAACGTTTCAGTTCGGCAAAGAAATATGATTCGTTATCGTTGAGCGAATCCGAAGTCCTCAAGCTGGTTATGAGCCGGGCAGGATAGATTTCGAGCGAGTCGCAGCACACCGGACTGCCGATACAGGCAAGTACATAGTTTACTCCGATGGTACGCAGATAAGTACTTTTCCCGGCCATATTCGCTCCGGTAATGATGACAAAGAAAGGTCTCGAAGGAATTTTTGCATCGTTTTTCACACATTGGCTTACGGGCATCAACGGATGTCCCATCTCCCGCGCACAAAAGACAAACGGTTTGTCGGCTATCACAGGATAAGTATAAGCAGGATGATTGAACGCAAAAGTTCCCATCGAACAGAGTGCGTCCATTTCGCCGAGCATATCCAGCCAATGAAGAAGACATTCTCCATATTTTTTTCTCCACGCTTCGATACGCATCACCTGACGGAGTTGCCAAAACAAAGATCCCTCCAAGAGTACGTACATAATTTGGTTGTTCCTCAAGTCCAGTTTGTCCAGTTCGGTAGCCAGTTCCTTCAGTATTTCGGAAGTTCTTTTCCCATCCGTGCCGAACTTTGCTTTGAGGCGGGTGAGCAATGGTGCTTTCATCTCTTGCCTGTCAATGAGCGCAATGAGTTTGGCATAAATGGAAAGGATGCGGAGCTTTTTGTCGTATATCCCTTGCAGGTTTGTGACGTGTTTGATAAGCCCGAAGCTCGCCACCACAAAAGTACCGAACGCAAGCCCGAACCAACTCATTGAAATCACTCCTGTCATTCCCAGTGCCAGTAGGATGACATTGGCCGAAGGCACAAGGCAAAGCATAGGACGGCTCCACCACATTCGGCTGAAATAAGCAGAAGATTCCGTCCATTCCTTAATCTCGTTTCGGTCATCGGCTTCGCCCTTGTAAAGCAGGCCGGTGATGCGGAAGCATTCGCGGAACTTATCATACCCGGCAAGTTCGCTGACTGCTGTCTGCCGTTCCCTTATTTCCTCTTTCTTTTCCAAAGGTTCTTGCAGCCATTCCGCCAATTTGTTTTTTCCGAACGAAGTGCAGGTGCGGTTCATTGCCTGAAACAGTGAATGATGTCCGAAGATGTCGAGGTCTAGGGAATAGCGGTGACCTGCGTTAATAAACTCCGTCCCCTCGTCAAACGGCTCATAGTTATTATCCAATGCGGAAATCTCGTCCTGATTGACGCGAATACATGTTTCCAGCCATTCTTTTCGGAAGAAGAGTCTATTGTGAAACTTCACCAGTATCAGAAACGGTACGAAGGTGAGTGCAGTGATCAAGCATAAGGCAGCTGCTCCGGCATCATAGCCATATATCACTCCGAAGATACCAGCCAAAAACAGGACAACCCGCAGACTGCTGATGCGCAGAATCTTGTTCCTTACTATTTGAAGTTCTCTTTCCGTTTCGTCAACTCGTTGTTGATATTGTGTCTTTAATTCCATTTTTATTTGTTCATTGATAATACTTGCGGGCAAATATAGGGAAAAATATCCCTTTTTCGTTAGTAATTATGTTATTTAGCCTTATCTATCTGTCGTCTTGCAGCGATAAGAAACTTTAACGGAAAAATGGATGTTTTCTCTCCCGAAAGGTGTATATTTATCCATAAAAAGAGTAAACAAACACATAGCTTATGGAAAAAGTAGCATTGATATTGCTTTCCACCCTTATCCTATCGGGATGTTCTTCTTATGGTATGCAAGGGAACCCGGCGGCAGTGCAGGCAGGTGCGGCCATCGGAGGTGTGCTGGGTGCCATTGTAGGTGACAGGGCAGGCGGATACAATGCTTCGCAGTTCGGAGCTTTGGCGGGAACAGTAGCCGGAGCTGCTGTAGGCAATGCAGTGACTACGCCCCGACAGGACGATGGTGCGGAAGAGGGATATGATAATTATGCCCCGGCTTATTCAGGCTTGCATGTCACAAATCTCCGCTTTATCGATGAGAACCGTAACCACACGATTGATGCCGAGGAAGACAGTAAGCTGGTATTCGATGTGGTGAATGACGGTGATACTCCCGCCTACAATGTTACTCCCATAATTGAAGAAGTGACCGGCATGAAACATATTCTTATTTCTCCGGCACAACAGATTGCCTATATGCCGGTGGGAAATACGATTCGTTATACGGCAACGATTCGCGGCGGCAGAAAGCTGAAGACAGGAGAGGCCGTGTTCAGGGTTTATACCACGGAGAGCAACGGTGCGGTGAGCCAGACACATGAGTTTTCTTTGCCCACACAGAAAAGGAAGAAATGATTTATCAAACCAAATAACACAATGAAAAAGACAAAACTATTTGCAGCACTGCTCTTGATGGTTGTGTGTGCAGGATGCGGAACGGAAAAAGAGCAGGCAACGATGGTCACGGTGGATATTGCCGGCGAACATTCAGAGAAGGAAGTGCTCCTTCAGGATTTTATGGATGTGGAATACATTCCATTGGAGACAAGTGATGAATTTGTGACTCAAGGGAGTGTGATGGATATAGGCGACAAATATCTGCTGGTGAAAAACTGGGCAAACGACGGCGACATTTTTGTTTATGACAGAAAGACCGGTAAGGGCATACGGAAAATAAACCGGAAGGGACAAGGTGCCGAAGAATATAATTTTATCAACGGAATTATTCTGGATGAAAACAACGATGAAATGTTTGTCAACTGCGCTGCAGCGAAGAAGATTTATGTGTATGATTTGTCGGGAAACTTCAAGCGCTCTTTCGCTCATCCCAAAGATACCGAATACATGGATGTTCTCAATTATGACAAAGACAATCTGATTTGTTATGATATGTCTGTCTATTATAAAGACGGACAGCCCAGAGAGAAAGGAAAATCCTATCACTCGCTCATTTCCAAGAAAGACGGAAGTGTCACTCGTGGCATCTATCTTCCGTATGATGTAGTCAAGGCTCCTTGTGTGCAGCAGGGAGATGGAGTGGCGATGGCTTCTGTACGTCCGATTATTCCGAACCGGGGAGAATGGCTGTTGGTTGACTGTTCTTCGGACACGGTGTATAATTATGTGCCCGAAAAAAACGAACTGGTTCCTTTCCTTGCAAAAGCGCCGACCAAGGACCCGGAGATACTCCTGACAATGGGAGCTATCACCGACCGTTATTATTTTATTCACACTGTAAAGAAAGTGTTTGATTTTACTACCGGAAGAGGATTCTTTATGAACGATTTCATGTACGATAAGCAGGACAATGCGCTTTATAAGGCAAAGGTGCTCAATAGTGATTTTGTAAAGAAACGCGGTGTGGATATGTTTTTGCGCCCAATCAATAATAATGAAATCGCGGTTGTTCAGACATTGGCAGCCGGTCAGCTGGTCGAAGTTTATCAAGAAGATGGACTGCAAGGCCGGTTGAAAGAGGTGGCAGCGGGATTGGATGAGGAGTCTAATCCGGTGGTTATGCTGGTAAAGTATAAGAACTGAGATAATGTGACGGTATCTTATATCCCAAACAATAGGTATTGTTCTTGAAGACTGTTACTACTATTGGAGAAAACTTTCCCTATTGTTTGGGAAAGGTCTTAAGAGACCTTTTGGGTACATATTTACGGCTTTTCTTCCGGCAAAAGTGTTTGAACAGAGATAAATACAAATCATGTTTCACACATATTGTGGGGATAATATATTGATTTATAATGGATTGATGTGAAACGTGTTACATGGATAAAATCTGTCACAAAGAACCGTTATAATGAAAAAGGCGGAAGGCTTTTCGTGATAACAGTTGCCTGATAAAAGACCAAGGTCTTTTTAAAAAACTCCTTCACCTTTTTCAAAGACTTCAAGGTCTTTTTTCAAAACCTCAAGGTCTTTTTTGAGTACTCCATCGTCAGTTCTTATTGATGATGCTTTGAATTTCTTGCAATGTTAAGTTTCCGGTGATGATGATGATGGTAAGCTCATTCTGTTCCTCGCTCAGCAATACGAATTCCTTTTGCTTTTCCTTATCATGTTTCAAGAAAATCGTAGTCTTCTCACCTTCATCGTTGATGCGCATCAGCTCCTCGTAACCGTTCTTGGGGTTGATATAGCTGACATCTTTCTTTATCTGCGCAATGACAGACGCCTTTTCACAACTCAGAATCTGAATATTGTCCAACTTACTTGCCATTTTTCCGATATTGACACCCTCGGCTTTCATATCGGGCATCAGACTGAGCATCGCTTTGGATATATATACAGATGTAACACCTTCCATATCGGCATACTTGTCAAAAAAAGAGTCCTGTGCATAAGTGAATAATGAGCAGAGGGACAGTAACAGGGTAATAATATATGTACGTTTCATCACTTTAAGTTTTTAATTCGTTTCAATTGTTGGTTTACATTCTCTTGTATCTTTTCGGTGGTCTCGTGTACCGTTTCCACTTGTTGCACTCCCTTATTGAGCGCAGACGAAAACATGAGCAGTGCTTTTTGGGCCTCTGCGTATGCTTCGGCAGGAGAAGCGCAGGTATCTTGCGGGGTAGGAGATGTGTAAGGTTTATACAGATACATTCCTACCGAGAAGAGAAGGAGCAGACTGGCGGCAATGCTGCCCATCCACTGCAAGCGGATGATGCGTGTACGCTTTTTTATCTTCATGGTTCGCCGTTCGCGCGTATCCCATTCGTCTATCAGACCGCTTAATTTACTTTCCAGACCTTCGGGCGTTTCCGGTTCAGGTTGGGAGGCGAGCTGCGCGAAGAGTTTTTTCTCGGCAAGTAGGTGTGCCGGAATGTCCTCTTGTGCAAAGAACTTTTTCAGTTCTTTTTCTTCGGCCTCATTCGTTTCGCCGTCATAATATCGGACTAGTAATTGTTCTATTTCATTTACTTTCATAGTTCATAAGTTCATTAAATTGTTCACGTATCTTTTTGCGGGCACGGCTCAGCAATACACGGATATTGACGGCCGTGAGTCCGGTGGCTTGTTCTATTTCTTCGTAAGAGCAGTCGTTCACGTCACGCAGCAGGATGATTTGTTGCTGTTGCCGCGGCAACTGTCCGATTAATTTTTTTACCTGATTCGCTTCGTCTTTTTGTTCTATTTCGTGCACCATGTTGCTGTCTGTCGGGAGATTCAGCTCTTCGGGCAGTCGGCTGTCTTCGTCCGGTCTGCAGGAACGGAGGGAATCGTAGCACAAATTTTTGATAAGCGTCACACAATAAGCCTCAATGCTGGCAACCTCGGGAAGTTCGTCGCGCTTTTTCCACAATTTCAGATACGCCTCCTGCACCATGTCCTCGGCATCCTGCACATTGCCCATCAAGCGGAAGGCCACTCGATAGAGTTTGGCATGGCAAGGTAGAAATTGTTGTTTAAAACTAGCGGCGTCCATGTTACATTTCTTTTGCCAATAGTTTGGCTATTTTGCTTTTGCTCACTTTTCCCTTCAGCTGCACCAATGTACAATCGCCGTTTCCGGTGCATACGATGAGCAGTTCACGTATCACGTCATTCTTGCTTTTTGCCAGAATGCGCACCTTCTCACCTTCATCGTTTACCTGAACCAGCGTCTCGTATCCTTCAATTTGCTGTGCGTTTATCTTTTTGTTGAAGCGTTCCTGTACATTTTTCGAGCAAGCTTCCAAGTCCAGAATTCTTATTGATTTAAATTTCCGGGCAAGCTTCGCATCGTTGTCATTTCCCATAAACATCTTTCCGATGGTCATCATAAACGGTGAGATATTAATACACTCTGCGTTGGGTTCTTTCCCGAATTCATCGAAGAGGGAATTAAGGTTTTGGGCAAAACCGATGTGGCAGATAAATAATAATGCTAATGCCAATATGTACTTTTTCATGGTCTTATTTTGTTTATGTTTATACTTTAGGTAATCTTTTAAAAGCGCTTTCATTTAGATAGACGGAAGCAGAAAGAATGTTGTTACAAAGAAAAGTGTTTTTTTCTTTCAGATGGGGAAAAAATAATCGGGGGGATATGGGTTGTTCTTAGTTGCGGACAGGAAGACGCACCCATAACCATTTGGGAATGAGTCTCCAGAAGAATACCAGTACTTGATAGCGCCGGTCGATGATGACGGTTCGTTTCTTTTTGTTGAGTGCACTGATGATGTGTGCGGCTACTTTGGAAACGTTCATCAGCAGAGGGTATTTGTCGTCTTTCAGTAGCGGGGTGGCTACAAATCCGGGACGGATATCAGTAAACACAATGGGCAAGCGGTTGATATGCGCCAATTGGTCGAGAGCCTCGATGTAAGTATTCTGAAAACGTTTGGTGGCGGAATAGGCGGGAGCCGAACCCAGTCCTTTGGTTCCGGCAATGGAACTTATCACAGCCAGATGTCCGTGCCCTTGCTGTTCAAAATAATGATAGGCTGCCGTCACCATGCGGATGAAACCCTCCACATTGGTGGCGGCAGTCTGTAATTCGATATCGGGTGTCAGAGAGAGGTTTTGTTTACCAATGCCTGAGCTCAGCAAAAATAAATCCATACCTCCCAACTCGTCTATCAGTTGTTTCAGCAAATAGGGTGCATCTTCGTGAGTGACGTCCAAGACTTGGGCACACACCTGTTCGGGAGCAGTCCGGCGGAGCTTTTCCAATTCCTCTTCCCTGCGTCCGGCTATGCCTACCTGCCATCCGGCCTTCAGGTAGCCTTTGGCTACTTCCAGCCCGATGCCCGAAGTGGCTCCGACGATGACAACCCGTTTGACTGACATGGCTTATCTTATTTAATCTGTTCCAAGGCTTGTTCCAAATCGGCGATGATGTCGTTGGCGTCTTCGATACCTACCGACAGGCGGATTAAGTCGGGTGCAACTCCGGCTTCCATCAACTGCTCGTCCGTCAACTGGCGGTGTGTATGGCTGGCGGGATGGAGCACGCACGTGCGGGCATCTGCCACATGAGTCACGATGCAGGCCAGTTTCAGTGCATCCATAAACTTGATGGCCTCTTCGCGGCTGCCGTTCAGACCGAAAGCGATAACGCCGCAAGAACCGTTCGGCATATATTTCTGTGCCAGTTCATAATATTTGCTGCTCTTCAGGCCGCAATAGTTCACCCATTTCACCTGTGGATTGGCTTCCAGCCATTCGGCCACTTTCTGTGCATTCTCACAGTGACGGGGCACACGCAGATGAAGTGTTTCGAGTCCCAGATTCAGCAAGAAGGCATTTTGCGGTGACTGAATGGAACCGAGGTCACGCATCAGTTGCGCGGTAGCTTTGGTCATATAGGCCATTTTACCGAATGCTTTGGTATAAGTCAGTCCGTGGTAAGATTCATCCGGCTGAGTCAGTCCGGGGAATTTGTCGGCATGCGCTTCCCAATCGAAATTGCCGCTGTCTACGATGGCTCCGCCTACACTGGTGGCATGTCCGTCCATATATTTGGTGGTAGAGTGAGTCACAATGTCGGCTCCCCATTCAAACGGACGACAGTTGATGGGAGTGGCGAAAGTATTGTCGACAATCAGAGGCACCCCGTGCTTGTGGGCAATACGTGCAAACTTCTCAATGTCGAGCACATCGATGCTGGGGTTTGAGATGGTTTCTCCGAACAATGCTTTGGTGTTCGGGCGGAAAGCCTTGTCAATTTCTTCTTCGGGTGCGTCGGCATTGACAAAAGTGCATTCGATGCCAAGCTTCTTCAACGTGACTCCGAAGAGGTTGAAAGTACCGCCGTAGATGGTAGACGAGCATACAAAATGGTCACCTGCCTGACAGATATTGAAAATGGCATAGAAATTAGCAGCCTGTCCCGATGAAGTAAGCATGGCGCCCACACCACCTTCCAATGCGGCTATTTTTGCCGCCACTGCGTCATTGGTCGGGTTTTGCAAGCGGGTATAGAAATAGCCCGTATCTTCAAGGTCGAATAAACGAGCCATCTGTTCGCTGGTATCATACTTGAAAGTTGTACTTTGATAAATGGGCAAAACGCGCGGTTCTCCTTTTTTCGGCTGCCATCCTCCTTGTACGCAAAGGGTGGATTTGCTAAACTTCTTATCCATGTCTATTCTTTAAGTTAATGGTTTCACTTTAAATAAATTGAACGCAAAAGTAAGAATAATCTCTTATTTAGTGTTCTTTTATTAGGAAAAGTATTATATTTGAATGAAATTAATAAGCATAACTATGGAAGAGGAAATAAAATTCAGGCATACGATGCCGGTACAAATACGGTTCAGTGACGTAGACCAGTTCGGACACGTGAACAATTCGGTTTATTTTTCTTTATATGATTTGGCAAAGACAACTTATATAAAAGATGTGTTGGGGAGTGCGGATTGGAATAAGATGGCCATTGTAGTAGCAAATATCAATGCCAACTTCTATGCGCCTGTATTCTTTTCAGACCATTTGGTAATAGAGACAGCTGTTGTTCAGTTAGGGCATAAAAGCTTCACATTATTGCAACGTGCTGTGACAACGGATACGCAGGAGGTAAAATGTGAGTGCCGTACAGTGATGGTGGGTTATGATATTGCAACCAAAGAGCCGAAGCAGATAGCCGAGGAGTATAAACAGGCGATTTGTGTTTACGAGGGTAAGACAATGGACGATTTGGCAAAGAAGTGACTCTCTTTCCTGATATAATAAATTAATTTATGAATTGTTCGGTGATTTATTAATATAATAGTTCGCCGAATTATTTTTTTTATACTTTTATGGAGGGGAGTTTTGCAGGGTGCCGGTCTTCTTTCCCTCTTTTATTCTGCATGAAATTTAAATGATTTATACTTACTTTACCTTAAAGAAGGCTTCAATAACAGCATCTTGTTTTAATTCTTACTTCTGTTTAAAAAATAATCGTTATATCGTAAAATATTTCATTAAATCTATTTGTGTTATTAAATTAAGTTCCTATATTTGCGCAGTCGAATTGATTTAATATAAATGAAAAACAAGAAAATCTATCCTTGGGTGGTGGTAGGTCTTTTGTGGGTTGTGGCACTTCTCAACTATATGGACCGCCAGATGCTTTCTACTATGCAGGAAGCAATGAAAGTGGACATTGTGGAGCTCAATAAGGCTGAGGCTTTTGGAGCTTTGATGGCTGTATTTTTGTGGATTTACGGCTTTATGAGTCCGGTAGCCGGTGTTATTGCTGATCGGGTGAGTCGTAAATGGTTAATCGTCGGTAGCCTTTTTGTATGGTCTGCCGTGACTTATTTGATGGGTTATGCGACTGATTTCCATGAACTTTACTGGCTGCGTGCCACCATGGGGGTGAGTGAAGCTCTATATATTCCTTCAGCACTTTCACTGATTGCCGACTGGCATCAGGATAAATCCCGCTCTCTGGCCATCGGTATTCACATGACCGGTCTGTACACCGGACAGGCTATCGGAGGTTTCGGCGCAACGGTGGCGGCCGCTTTCTCCTGGCAGCTTACTTTCCATTGGTTTGGTATTGTGGGTATTGTCTATGCATTGGTATTGGTGCTGTTCCTGCACGAAAATCCTACTCATATAAAGATAGAGAAACTTGCAAAAGAAACGCCTCGCAAGAAAGGGTCTGTGTTCAGCGGACTGGCAATTGTACTATCCAACTGGGCTTTCTGGATTATCCTGTTCTATTTTGCAGCTCCCAGTTTGCCGGGATGGGCAACCAAGAACTGGCTTCCGACATTATTCTCCGAAAGTCTGAATATCCCCATGGCTGAGGCAGGTCCGATTTCTACTATAACCATTGCTCTGTCATCATTTATCGGTGTCATTGTGGGTGGTGTCCTGTCGGATAAATGGGTGCAGAAGAATATCCGCGGACGTGTTTATACCGGTGCCATTGGCTTGGGACTGACGGTTCCTTCCTTGTTGCTGTTGGGTTTCGGACACAGTTTTGTGAGTGTGGTGGGAGCCGGCTTGCTCTTTGGTGTGGGTTACGGTATCTTCGATGCCAACAATATGCCGATTCTGTGTCAGTTTGTTTCAGACAAACATCGTGGAACGGCATACGGAATCATGAACATGACAGGCGTATTTGCCGGTGCAGCCGTAACGGAGCTTTTAGGCAAATGGACTGACGGAGGTGGATTGGGACAGGGCTTTGCCATGTTGAGTGTCATCGTTCTGGTTGCTTTGGCTCTTCAGTTGTTCTTCCTGCGCCCGAAGACAGATAATATGGTCGATTAAATTATACAAAAAATAACGATGATAGTTTCAAGATTAGAGAACAGTTCGCGGATAGAAAGCCTTCATCCGCTGTTCAAACAATTATTTGATTATGTAAAGACGCATGACTTGCTGAATGCTCCTTTGGGACGCATTGAACTGGATGGCGATAACTTATTTATTAATAATGTAAATCCCGAATGTGTTCCTGCCGACAAGCAAGTGCTGGAAATGCATCGCGATTACATTGATGTGCATATCCTTTTGACGGGGCAGGAAACTATCGGTTGGAAGGCTGTTGAAACGTTGGAACATCAGGCTCAGGCTTACCAAAAGGAGGGAGACTGTGCGCTTTATAGCGATAGACCCACCTTGTTTGCCACCTTACAACCCGGTGAGTTTGCCATCGTTTATCCCGAAGACCCGCATGCTCCGGTTATCGGTGAAGGAAAAATCAGAAAATTAATAGGAAAAGTAAAACTCTAAAAGAAATAGTTATGGAAAAGATTATCGGACTTATTGACGCACCTTTTACCCCGTTTTATGAAAACGGAGAAGTGAATTATGAACCGATTGAAGCATATTGCCAATTGCTGGTAAAGAATGGTCTTCAAGGAGTATTTATCAATGGTTCTTCCGGTGAAGGTTATATGCTGACCGAAGACGAGCGCATGAAACTGGCAGAACGCTGGATGGAAGTTGCTCCTCAAGGTTTTAAGGTTATCGTACATGTGGGAAGCACTTGCGTGAAGTCCAGCAAGCGTTTGGCTGAACATGCCCAAAAGATTGGCGCATGGGGTATCGGTGCCATGGCTCCTCCCTTTCCGAAAGTGAGCCGTATTGAAGAACTTGTGAAATATTGCGAAGAAATCGCTTGCGGTGCACCCGAACTTCCTTTCTATTTCTATCATATTCCTGCATTCAACGGTGCATTCTTGTCAATGGTGGCTTTCCTTGAAGCTGTGGACGGACGTATTCCAAACTTTGCCGGTATCAAATATACTTTCGAAAGTATGTATGAATATAACCAGTGCCGCCTTTACAAGAACGGTAAGTTCGATATGCTTCACGGACAGGATGAAACAATTCTGCCTTGTCTTGCCATGGGCGGTGCTCAGGGTGGTATCGGTGGAACAACCAATTATAACGGTAAAGAACTGGTAGGCATCATTGAAGCATGGAAAGCCGGAGACTTGGAACTGGCCCGCGAACGTCAGAACTTTGCACAGGAAGTAATCAATGTTATCTGCCATTATCGCGGCAATATTGTCGGTGGCAAACGCATTATGAAACTGATTGGGCTGGATTTGGGTAAGAACCGCACTCCGTTCCAAAATATGACCGATGAAGAAGAAGCTGCCATGAAGAAAGAACTGGAAGCAATTAACTTCTTTGAAAGATGTAATAAATTCTAAATAAAACATTTGTTTTTATGAATGTAAACGAATATTTGTCGAATTGGGCAGCATGCTATAAGAAGGATCTGACCGAAAACATTCTTCCGTTTTGGTTGAAAAACGGTCTTGACCGTAAGCATGGTGGTGTATACACTTGCCTCGACCGTGACGGAAGTCTGATGGACACCACCAAATCGGTATGGTTTCAAGGACGTTTCGGCTTTATCGCAGCTTATGCCTATAATAATATAGAGAAGAATCCCGAATGGCTGGCTGCTTCAAAAAGCTGTATCGACTTTATCGAGGCTCATTGTTTCGATGCCGACGGACGCATGTATTTTGAAGTGATGGAAGACGGAACTCCGTTGCGTAAACGCCGTTATGTCTTTTCGGAAGGCTTTGCCGCCATTGCCATGTCGGAATACGCCATTGCATCGGGAGACCATACTTATGCCGAAAAAGCACTGGAGCTGTTCAAGCGCATCATGCATTTCCTGAACACTCCGGGCATATTGGAGCCGAAGTATCTGGATACGTTGAAATCGCAGGGACATTCCATCACAATGATTCTGGTAAATACCGCTTCACGCATCCGTGCGGCTATCAACGACCCGTTGCTGACAGAGCAGATAGACCGTTCCATCAAGGCATTGCGTACTTATTTCATGCATCCTGAATTCAAGGCATTGCTTGAAATGGTAGGTCCTGACGGAGAATTTATCGATTCTATCAACGGTCGCACCATCAATCCGGGACACTGCATCGAGACGGCCTGGTTTATTCTGGAAGAGGCCAAGTACCGCAATTGGAATAAAGAATTGGTGGATATGGCATTGACTATCCTTGACTGGTCCTGGGACTGGGGATGGGACAAAGAATATGGCGGTATCATTAATTTCCGTGATTGCAAGAATCTTCCTCCCCAGGATTATTCTCAGGATATGAAGTTCTGGTGGCCGCAGACAGAGGCCATTATTGCCACTCTGTATGCTTATCAGGCCACGGGCAATGAAAAATATCTGGAGATGCATAAGCAAATCAGCGACTGGACCTATGCCCATTTCCCTGATAAAGAATATGGTGAATGGTATGGCTATCTGCATCGTGACGGAACAGTGGCACAGCCGGCTAAGGGTAATATCTTCAAGGGACCGTTCCATATTCCCAGAATGATGATTCGCAGCTATACGCTTTGCGAAGAGATAATGAAGAAATAATATTAGTTTTTAATAAGATTGAAAGCCGCAGTAACGTTGGGAAACGAAGCTGCGGCTTTTTAGTCTTATTTTAAGAGTTATTCGGCCAGGACTTTGTCCAGCCATGGCAGTACAAATTCATTTTTGAAGTAATGGTTCGGCCCATCTACATTTACAGAGTCATAGAAAGAGGCTCTGCCGAGTCCTTCAGGTAAATTTTGAGCAGTATTACGTGTCTCCGGTGCCGTATATTTCTGATAATGATGTGTTTCAACGTTTTCCGGATGTCCGCTGATTTCATAGGCTCGTTTTACTAAATTGAAGTCTCTGTCCAGTCCTCCTTCTGTGAGAATGATGGGGCGAGGGGCAAGAGAAGCCACTATATCAGGAAAGTTAAAGTATTTCCAAAAGTCGGGTATTAAATGACGGATGGAATTGGGAAAAGGGCGACGTCCCCTTTGGTCCGGTTCTGTCATCACGATAGCCCGTTCCTGTGTTTGGCATAAGAAATCGTTGTAGATAAAAGCGTAAATGGAAGGGTCCATGACGCCCAATACCATTAAAGGTTCAGTCCCCAAAGAGAAACCACTGACAACAATGCGGTCTTTGCGTATGAAGGGTTGGCATTTCATCCATTCCAAAACTTGTTTATTTAGAAAAGAAGTGTAGCCTAAATAGCTCCATCCCAATTCCAGCAAAATGCGTGACGGAGTATCATAATCATAACTTGTTCCTGTCAAAGGTTCCAGGTCGGCTGCCTCTCCCGCTGCCGCATTATCTACGGCAACTGAGATATATCCTTGTTTTGCAATGTTTAAGGCCATAGCCGCCCGCATATTGTTGGCGGAAACTTCTCCGATGAGGTTTTCTTTTGTCATACCCGAGCCGGGAATGCAGAGTACGGCAGGACCGGGTATTTTAACTTTATCGGGAATCAGTATATAAAAAGTAGAAACACAGTGAGGCAGTGGATAGAACTCCCATTTCTCTTGCCGATAACCGTCTTTCTGTATTTTCTCTATACAAACAGGTATTGGCTGACCGGTGATGTGGGGATGATGCATGATTTCTATCATGGCTGTCCGTACCTCTTTTTGCCATTCGGCAAATTCTTGCCGGGTGAAATCATGTCGGAATGCATAGAGTGGTTTGGTATCTTTGAGCATGGCATGTACTACTCCGTAGGTGCTGAGATAACGTCCGTCACTTCGTTCAGAACAAACAGTTTTATGTTGTTCGGGGGAAAATGCTGTTTGCGCGAATAGCATTGATGATGACAGGCAAACGGTGAGGAGAATTACCCATTTTTTCATTTTTAGTTTTGTTTTCTGCATGATTAGATGATATAAGGTTGTCATTTTGAGGCTAAGATAAGTAATTAGAGATGAATTGCGGCAAATTCATCATAGAAAATTTGATAAAATGAAGTGGCACGATTATCACAATCGCACCACTTACTCTATGTTAAAACGAAATCTATATTATTATAAAATAATATTTTATTAATAGCCCGGTGTTTGCACTAAAGTGCTGTCATTGCTAAGAATAGTCTTATCAAGTGGCCATAGTACTTTGTAAGCTACTGATTCATTTAGTACAGGGTTTATTCCGTCTAAAGATGCTTCTTTACAGAATACTAGATGCTTACCACCTTTAGTTAAAGTCATACGACATAAATCCCACCAGCGTTGTCCTTCCTGGATAAATTCTTTATTCTTTTCATTGAAGATGGCTAATTCATTATCTGTAAAAGAACCTGCAGTATATCCATAAGTTGCTTCGTCCCAATTGGTGGCATAAGCACGTTTGCGAACTAAATTAATATATTTTTCCACATCAGCGTTATTGCCTTCCATGTTAGCTATTTCGGCTAATGATAAATAGACCCATGGTAGGCGATAGAAAATGTAATCACCGCACATGATACGATCTCCTGTTGCATTGATATAACCAATATTTTTGATAGTGTGTACGCCGTTCAGATAAAAACCTGTTTTGTTTTCCTCATCTTTATATCTGTAAGAGCCCATAAAGGTTGCATCCAAGCGGGTGTCTGTTTCATCAAATTGAGTGAACATACCTTTTTGATATTCCATAGACATATTATATCCATTTTTGAGACCTAATGGGTCATTCCAGCGAGAACCGTCTTCTCTATAACTTTGAGCGGCAGTTTGTCCGGTATCGTTGGAATAGGTATATGAGCCATTGTTGTTCGTTGCTTCACCTTCTAGATATCGTACAGCAAAGATGATTTCGTCATTTCCTTTATTAGTTGCATCGAATACCTTACTAAAGTTGTCTAACATTTTTAAATTGTAGTTATTAGCTACGCTCAAAAAATATTGTTTGGCAGTAGCTAAATCTGCTTCATTAGCAGTTTGGTCACCGATTGTTACTTTGGCATTCCATAAGTATACCTCACCGGCTAAACATTCACTTGCAGCTTTGCTCCAATAACATTTTTTACCACGTCCATAGGGGTCGAAAGAAGTTTGGTTGCCAAATAAAGAGATAGATTGCTGAATGTCGCTTTTGATTTGCGCCATGACTTCACTAGGTTTGGCTCGTTTCATGTATAGTTTAACAGGATCAAGTTCTCCATCGATTACGGCTACATCTAATCTTAAAGGTACACCGCCATAAACACGATACAGGTCAAAGTAGTAGAAAGCTCGTAAGCCATAGGCGATGGCCAGATAATAATTTTTCTTGGCTTCGTCCAAATATGTGGCATCTGTGACACGTGCAATCAGCAGATTACAGTTGGTAATACGTCCATAAAGGTCTCCAAATTTACTAACACCCGTATGGTCAGCATCTAGATTTTGCAGGCGAATGTCACCATAACTGGTAGTCATACCGTCAGAACTGGTTCCATCCACATAGTGTCCACCTCTCAATTCACCAAAAATAATCGTATGTTGCCAGGTTGCATCACGTAAGTGTTTATGTAAGCCGTCTACATAGCCGGCAACTTGAGCTTCTGTTTTCCAATAAGATTGGCTGCCATAGTTATCAATAGGTTCTAACTCCAACCAATCGCTGCAAGATGTTCCTATGATACTAGTAGTCAGTAATATAGCACCTAGTATAATTGATTTATGTTTTTTCATAATGGTTTAATTATTAAAATGTTACGTTAATTCCAAAAAGTAAAGTGCGTGGAAGGGGATAACCTGTGCCTGAGGCTACACCTCCTCCTCTTGAAACCTCGGGAGAAGCAACAGGAGCTGCTGTCAGGTAACCTAAATTTTGTCCTGTTACAGAGAGGTCTAGCTTTTGACAATAGAGCTTGCTAGCCAATGCTTTAGGTAAAGAATAGCTCAATGACAGTTCACGAATGGCCAAATAATCTCCTCTATAAGCAAAAAGAGTAGAAGCACGATTGTAATTGGCAGCGCCTAACTGATCCGCATATACATATTTGGGATATTTAGCACCTGGGTTGCTTTCTGTCCAAGTGTCGAACACTTCTGTACTTGTATTATAGGTTCCTTGCATACAACCCAAATACCATGGAGTAGTAGGGTCATAGTTCCAAAATCCCAATGCAAAGTCAAATGCTCCATATAATGTGAAACCTTTCCATTTGAATGTGGTCGTGAAACCGCCTGTCCAATGCGGGGTCGTGTTACCAAGTACTTTTTGGTCGAAACTGTCAATCATACCGTCACCATTGATATCTTTCCATTTCACATCGCCCGGAGTAAGTAGAATACCGTTTTTCCTTTCTGCATCTGTCAATGTTGCCCATTTTGCAGGTGTATATTGGGTTTTCCCTTGTATATTTCCTGAGGTAACTTTGCCTTGAGAGTATGCTGCATTAATCTCTGCATCATTCTGGAAGATGCCTTCTGCTACATAGCCAACAAGAACACCAGGTTCCATTCCTTCTTGATAACCACCTACATAAATGAGTTCATCAACCAAATCTCCCTTATCATTAGTGACTTTACGTCCGGTGTAGATTTGTTGTCCATCTTGGCGGTTTCTGTCATTACCATTGTTGGGTAGTTGAACTACTTTGTTCTTGTTGTAAGTGATGTTTCCTCTCATTTCCCAAGAAAAATCTTTTGTACGGAGGATAGTACCGGATAATTCAATTTCAATACCTTGGTTGCGGAATTTTCCGTTATTGTTTGTAATAGAAGAGAAGCCGGTGGTAGAAGGCAAGCTGAAAGCTGCATATTTGTCTGAAGTCAGACGGTTATAGTAAGTCAGGTTAGCATTCAAGCGATTTTCGAAGAAGCTAAGATCAGTACCAAACTCAAAAGTTGTGGTCTTTTCCCATCTTAAGGTTGGATTAGGCAATGCACCGATTAAGAAGCCTGTATTACCATTGTAAGTAGCTGGGTTATAACTTCCTTGTAAAGTATATGCTCCGATTCCGGAAGCATTACCGTTTACACCATAGCTGGCACGTAACTTACCGAAAGATAAGAAAGGAAGTGCATCTTGAATAAATTTTTCTTTACCGAAAATCCATCCGGCGGATACGCCAGGGAAAAAGCCCCAACGGTTATCTAATAGAGAAGAGTAACCGTCTCTACGGAATACAGCAGAGAAAAGATATTTGCCTTGGTAGTCATAATTAATACGACCGAAATATGATGCAATACGTTTTTCCCAATGTTCGCTATCGATTTTACGTTTGCCTTCATCTGTTAATGTTTGGTTAAGATCGGCAAAATCGTCTGTAGGTGCTCCCGAACCTTCGGCATACATCATTTTATATTGTTGGTCATAGAGTTCTCCTCCCAGCATTACGTCAAGTGTGTGCTCTCTTGCAATCGTAGTATTATAATTTAATACAAGGTTATAGGTTTGTGAAAAGGTGCGTTCAAACTTGGCTGTTGATTTACGTGTGCGATTCCAAGAGGTACCTTCTTGGTTGGTTTGATAGTCTTTGGTAAAGGACTCATAAGCACCTTCGGAATAATACCAGTTAGCTGTACCTTTTAACGTTAGATTCTTTAGAAGTTTGGCTTCTAAGCTTTGAATCATAGTAAATTTGTCAGTTTGATTGTCTTCAGTCCATTTTTCAGCTTGGAAGCTTTGGTTACCATCTCCTGTATTAGGACCTAATAATTTATTTCCATCTTCATCTTCATAGCGTGCAGTTGTTGGTACAGATAATATACGACCAAAATAGTTTGCTTCACTAGTTTGTGAACCTGGCATTGAATCCCAATTGGCACGGTTGTAGTTGAAGTTCGAACTGGCTTTTAACCACTTGTTTAGTTGGTATGACCCATTGAAGATAAAGCTATATCTTTCATAGAAAGAAGTGATAGGAAGACCTTCAGATTTGTTATATCCTAATCCTGCATAGTATGAGCCTTTCTCATTGCCACCAGACATATTGATATTGTAGTCTTGTGTTATGGCGGGGTCATTGAAATTGTAATCAGCAGGGTTGGTGTTCTTATAAATTAGGTAATTCCCCGGATTAATAGGGTCTTCCATTTTTTGCCAACCTTTTTGAAGCAAATAGTCGTATTGAGGTGAATATGCCATTACATTCCATTTCATGGTTTCATCGTAAGGGTTACCTGTACCCATTGGTTGTGCACCGGTCAAATTGCCTTTCGGTGCCCATGGGGTATTGTTATATGCATTACGCATCCAATATAGATAGTCTCCGGCATTTAAGAATTCATGCGGAGTATTGACATAATTAAAGCCTAATCTGGCTTTTAAATTGATTTCAGCACGACCTTGTTTCCCGTTTTTTGTAGTGATAAGAATAACACCATTGCTGGCGCGTGCACCATACAATGCAGTAGCACCGGCATCTTTTAAAACATCCATGGATTCAATGTCTTCAGGGTTAATATCACTCAATCCATCACGTAATTGACCGTCTATTAATACTAGTGGAGCTCCTGTTCCATCCAAATTAGTACCACCACGAAGGACAATGCTTGGAGTAGAGCCAGGGTTACCCGAACTTTGAATTACTCTCAAACCAGAAACTGCGCCAGACAGTGCTTGTGCAGGATTGGAATGTACACCTACAGTTAAGGCTTCTTTATTTACTTTCGAAATAGAGTTAGTTACTTTGGTACGTAATTGTTTGCCACCGTAACCGGTAACTACAACCTCTCCCAACATTTCCGTGTCATCTTTTAATGTAACGTTTAGAGGCTGACCATTCCATTTTACTTCTACCGTTTTATATCCAACGAAAGAAATCTGGATAATGTCTCCTTGTTTGACATTGTTTAAAGAGAAGTCACCGTCAATACCGGTGATTGTTCCGTTGGTGGTACCTTTTACTACCACAGATGCACCGATAACGGTTTCACCTGTTGTGTCTTTCACAATACCGGTACAAGAGCCATTTTGTTGTGTGATTTTCACATCGGTTATACCGGATTCGGCAACCGCGTAAGCTGTTCCTGTAGAGACGCCCATTAAGAACAGCAACGTACTGACTGACTTTAGCCTTTTTAACATAGCTGTGATTTTTTTTATTAGTGTTTATTATAGCATGAAATTATTTTCAAATAAAGTTCTTTTAGAACTTTGCA
>PPYF01196137.1_pt1 | contig 21394 bp, 15 predicted proteins | sample 1559871 | NCBI WGS metagenome assembly PPYF01 (sample SAMN08240021, study PRJNA423297) | Human gut metagenome, whole genome shotgun sequencing project.
ATGCTTCATTGCAAAGGGAATAATCTATGAACGCAATAATTATTGATGACCATCCTCTTGCTATCGCAGCAATTCGTAATTTATTGATCAAAAACGATATTGAAATCTTAGCGGAGTTGACTGAAGGGGGAAGCGCCGTTCAGCGGGTGGAAACACTTAAGCCTGATATCGTCATCATTGATGTCGATATCCCCGGAGTTAACGGTATCCAGGTGTTAGAAACGCTGAGGAAGCGCCAATATAGCGGAATTATTATTATTGTCTCCGCTAAAAATGACCATTTTTACGGGAAACATTGTGCTGATGCTGGCGCTAATGGATTCGTGAGTAAAAAAGAAGGCATGAACAATATCATTGCGGCTATTGAAGCTGCAAAAAATGGCTACTGCTATTTCCCCTTCTCTCTCAACCGGTTTGTTGGAAGTTTAACGTCCGACCAGCAAAAACTCGACTCCTTATCGAAACAAGAAATTAGTGTCATGCGGTATATTCTTGATGGCAAGGATAATAATGACATTGCTGAAAAAATGTTCATCAGCAACAAAACTGTCAGCACTTATAAAAGTCGCCTGATGGAAAAATTAGAATGTAAATCACTGATGGATCTTTACACATTCGCGCAACGTAACAAAATCGGCTAATCACATGAAGTTTTTACCCTATTTTTTTCTTCTCTGTTGTGGTCTTTGGTCGACCATAAGTTTCGCAGACGAAGATTACATCGAATATCGTGGCATCAGTAGTAACAACCGTGTCACACTTGATCCAGTACGTCTGAGCAACAAGGAATTACGTTGGTTAGCGAGCAAAAAAAATCTTGTGATTGCAGTACACAAGTCCCAAACGGCTACCTTGTTGCATACCGATTCGCAGCAACAGGTTCGTGGTATTAATGCTGATTATTTAAATCTTTTAAAAAGAGCGTTAAATATCAAATTAACACTCCGGGAATACGCCGATCATCAAAAAGCAATGGACGCGCTTGCAGAAGGTGAAGTCGATATAGTGTTATCACATTTAGTTACTTCGCCGCCTCTTAATAGTGACATTGCTGCAACCAAACCATTGATAATTACCTTTCCGGCGCTGGTAACCACCCTTCACGACTCAATGCGACCGCTTACCTCACCAAAACCAGTAAATATTGCTCGGGTAGCAAATTACCCCCCAGACGAGGTAATTCATCAATCGTTTCCAAAAGCAACAATTATCTCTTTTACAAATTTATATCAGGCATTAGCATCCGTATCAGCCGGACAGAATGATTACTTTATTGGTAGTAACATCATTACCAGCAGTATGATTTCCCGCTATTTCACTCACTCCTTAAATGTAGTGAAATATTATAACTCGCCGCGTCAATATAATTTTTTCTTGACCAGAAAAGAATCCGTCATTCTTAATGAAGTACTCAATAGATTTGTTGATGCTTTAACAAATGAAGTTCGCTATGAAGTTTCACAAAATTGGCTTGATACAGGAAACCTGGCCTTTCTGAACAAACCATTAGAACTCACTGAACATGAAAAACAGTGGATTAAGCAACATCCCGATTTAAAGGTGCTGGAAAATCCTTACTCTCCTCCCTATTCTATGACGGATGAAAATGGCTCGGTTCGGGGCGTTATGGGGGATATTCTTAATATTATTACCTTGCAAACAGGTTTAAATTTTTCTCCGATCACCGTTTCACACAATATCCATGCTGGAACACAGCTTAGCCCCGGAGGATGGGATATAATACCTGGCGCTATTTATAGTGAAGATCGAGAAAATAATGTTTTATTTGCTGAAGCCTTCATAACAACGCCTTACGTTTTTGTCATGCAAAAAGCGCCTGACAGTGAACAAACATTAAAAAAAGGAATGAAAGTTGCCATTCCATATTATTATGAGCTGCATTCGCAATTAAAAGAGATGTATCCGGAGGTTGAATGGATACAGGTCGATAATGCCAGCGCTGCATTTCACAAGGTTAAGGAAGGTGAACTTGATGCTCTGGTCGCGACACAGTTAAATTCGCGTTACATGATCGATCATTACTATCCTAATGAACTTTATCATTTTCTTATTCCTGGCGTTCCGAATGCATCGCTTTCGTTCGCTTTTCCTCGCGGAGAACCGGAACTTAAGGATATTATTAATAAAGCACTGAATGCAATTCCCCCAAGCGAAGTTCTGCGCCTGACGGAAAAATGGATTAAAATGCCCAATGTGACCATTGACACATGGGACCTATATAGCGAGCAATTTTATATTGTTACGACATTATCCGTTTTATTAGTTGGCAGTAGCCTTTTATGGGGATTCTACCTGTTACGCTCAGTTCGTCGTCGTAAAGTCATTCAGGGTGATTTAGAAAACCAAATATCATTCCGAAAAGCACTCTCGGATTCCTTACCGAATCCAACTTATGTTGTAAACTGGCAAGGTAATGTCATTAGTCATAATAGTGCTTTTGAACATTATTTCACTGCGGATTACTACAAAAATGCAATGTTACCATTAGAAAACAGTGACTCACCCTTTAAAGATGTTTTTTCTAATGCGCATGAAGTCACAGCAGAAACGAAAGAAAATCGAACAATATACACACAGGTATTTGAAATTGATAATGGCATCGAGAAAAGATGCATTAATCACTGGCATACATTATGCAATCTTCCTGCAAGTGACAATGCAGTATATATTTGTGGTTGGCAAGATATTACTGAAACGCGTGATCTAATTAATGCACTCGAGGTAGAAAAAAATAAAGCGATAAAGGCTACCGTAGCAAAAAGTCAGTTTCTGGCAACGATGAGTCACGAAATAAGAACACCAATAAGCTCTATTATGGGCTTCCTGGAACTTCTGTCGGGTTCTGGTCTTAGCAAGGAGCAACGGGTGGAGGCGATTTCACTTGCCTACGCCACCGGACAATCACTCCTCGGCTTAATTGGTGAAATCCTTGATGTCGACAAAATTGAATCGGGTAACTATCAACTTCAACCACAATGGGTCGATATCCCTACTTTAGTCCAGAACACTTGTCACTCTTTCGGTGCGATTGCTGCAAGCAAATCGATCGCATTAAGTTGCAGCAGTACATTTCCTGATCATTACCTGGTTAAGATCGACCCTCAGGCGTTTAAGCAGGTCTTATCAAATTTACTGAGCAATGCTCTCAAATTTACCACCGAGGGGGCAGTAAAAATTACGACCTCCCTGGTTCACATTGATGACAACCACGCTGTTATCAAAATGACGATTATGGATTCTGGAAGTGGATTATCGCAGGAAGAACAACAACAACTCTTTAAACGCTACAGCCAAACAAGTGCAGGTCGCCAGCAAACAGGATCTGGCTTAGGCTTAATGATCTGCAAAGAATTAATTAAAAATATGCAGGGTGATTTGTCATTAGAAAGTCATCCAGGCATAGGAACAACATTTACGATCACAATCCCGGTAGAAATTAGCCAGCAAGTGGCGACTGTCGAGGCAAAAGCAGAACACCCCATCACACTACCTGAAAAGTTGAGCATATTAATCGCGGATGATCATCCGACCAACAGGCTATTACTCAAACGCCAGCTAAATCTATTAGGATATGATGTTGATGAAGCCACTGATGGTGTGCAAGCGCTACACAAAGTCAGTATGCAACATTATGATCTGCTTATTACTGACGTTAATATGCCGAATATGGATGGTTTTGAGTTGACTCGCAAACTCCGTGAGCAAAATTCTTCCTTACCCATCTGGGGGCTTACAGCCAACGCACAGGCTAACGAACGTGAAAAAGGGTTAAGTTGCGGCATGAACTTATGTTTGTTCAAACCGTTGACCCTGGATGTACTGAAAACACATTTAAGTCAGTTACACCAGGTTGCGCATATTGCACCTCAGTATCGCCACCTTGATATCGAAGCCCTGAAAAATAATACGGCGAACGATCTACAACTGATGCAGGAGATTCTCATGACTTTCCAGCATGAAACGCATAAAGATCTACCCGCTGCGTTTCAAGCACTAGAAGCTGGCGATAACAGAACTTTCCATCAGTGTATTCATCGCATCCACGGTGCGGCTAACATCCTGAATTTGCAAAAGTTGATTAATATCAGCCATCAGTTAGAAATAACACCTGTTTCAGATGACAGTAAGCCTGAAATTCTTCAGTTGCTGAACTCTGTAAAAGAACACATTGCAGAGCTGGACCAGGAGATTGCTGTTTTCTGTCAGAAAAATGACTAAATAGCGGCTCCCACAATGTTCAAATGTGGGAGCTATTTACCAGCACATCTTACATTTATGATGAGAACTCCTGGCGAATTTGTTCCCCATGCTGGTCGAGCGTTGCCGCTCCCGGCATAACATGCGGGTCCGCGCAGCCGCTGATTTTTATCGGATTACCCGGCATCATTATTCCCCCGGCTTCAATCAACATATTTCTTGCCTGAGTTTGTGGCAATTTAATGGCCTCAGCCACACTTAATAACGGCGCGACGGGTACACCAACTTCATGTATTCTGGCTAACCAAACTTCAGCTGCCTGCGTTTTTAACGTCCGCTCAATATATTGTTTAAGAATAGCCTGGTTTTGTACGCGTAAAATATTGCTGCTAAATCGGGGATCATTAACCAGTTCCGTAAGCTCCAGTGCCTGGCATAACGCAGAAAAAAGCTTGTCATTACCACAACAAATCGTAATCGGCTTATCCTGAGTATTGAAAACATCAAAAGGTGCCATGTAGGGATGGCGATTTCCCAGACGTTGTGGTGACTTCCCTGTCGCGATATATGCCATCAGACCATGCTCCAGAAAACTCAGCGTGGCATCAAACATCGCTATATCGACATGCGCCCCTCTCTGGCTCTTTTCGCGGCCATAAAGTGCACTCACTATTCCGCTGAATAAATAGACACCGCCGCATAGATCCGCAAGAGATGTACCAACGCGCACTGGCGGAGCATCAGGATATCCTGTTTCCATCATTATCCCGCTCATTGCCTGAATGATGGTATCGTAGGCAGGAGCATCTTTTAGCGGACCGGTATGTCCGAAACCTGACGATGAAGCATATATGAGGCGCGGGTTGATTTCTTGAAGCGTTTCCCATGAAAACCCCAGTTTTTCCATTGTACCTGGGCGAAAATTCTCAGCTAATACATCAGCTTGTTTGAGCATATTTATAAATATACTTTTATCGTGATCATTCTTTAAATCAAGAACCACACTCTCTTTGCCATGATTAATAAAACTGTAATAGAGTGACTGTCCATCCACATAGGGACCAAATGTGCGGGTATCATCACCATGACCTGGTGGCTCAACTTTAATTACCCTTGCGCCCATATTACAAAGAAGTTGAGTTCCGAAAGGTCCATTAAGGACATGTGTCATATCGATAACTAATAAGCCTTCAAACGGCCCTTTGCTTTCATTATTTGTCATTTGCTTATGCCTTGAAAAAAGCCGAAGGTGAAAAGACACTTCGGCATTTATGTAAAATCAATAACATGATTAATTATGAAACCAGTCGACTGACATAAATCCACAAGGGAGCCGTGACGACAAAACCCAGTACGCTCACAGCCAATGACGCTGTACCAGTGCGGGTGTAGACATTAAACCGGCTGGCAATAATGATTCCGGAGAATGCCGGCGGTAATGCGCCTGCCAGTACCATCATCTGCAAATGTTCGCTGTTCAAATGACATGCCATACCAACGAGAAGTAGCGCCAGTGGCATCAGAATCAGCTTCAGGAAGGTGTTATAAGCAATTTCGGCACTGAACTCGAATTTATGTGCAGCCAGAGTCAACCCCGCAGCGAATACCGCTACCCCTGAGTTAGCCTTCGCAATCAGATTAAAGGTTGGGTCCCATGCTGCCGGAATTTTTACCCCAACCAACACCAGGATCGTTGCCAGAACAGGTGCCCATACAACTGGCTCCTTTGCCGCAGAAATTAATGCGCTCAGATTACTATTCTTCTTACCATCCGCTCCTGAGGAAGGATTCAGCAAATACAGACCAATAGGAATAGTAATTGCGTTAACAATAATAGAAATAATTGCTACCACTAAACCTGTTGATACGGAATCACCATAAATAGGATCGAGAACTGCAAACCCCAGGAATCCAATGGTAGGTGAACCTGCAATTAATGCACATACAGCTGCTTCTGCATGGGTACGTTTAAAAAATTTGTAGCAACCAAACCAGGAGAAAAAGAAACATCCGACAATAACCACAAGTGATACAAGGGTCAGACGAGTGTCCGCAAAAATCATTTCCCTGTTTGCCCGAGTAATAGATACAAATAGAGCCGCAGGAAGCGCGTAGTTTAATACCAGTTTATTAAATGCCCGAGCTTGATCTTCTGAAAATGTTTCTCGTCTGCCGCTAAAATAACCCAACAGCATGATTACGATAATAGGCAATAAATCGCCAATAAAAAATGTTAGCATAATAGTATTTCCGATAAGGGTCCCCTCACCATCGCATAATGAGTTGGCAAGAGGAGACGATGTCAGTATTTAATTACCAGCGACTTGTTTTGGGTTAAGTTTGGTAATATGGCCACTTTCAGTTCCTGCTGCAGGGTCGATGACCACATTAATAATGGTCGGTTTGCGCGACTGAATACCGGTGGTTAAAGCATGACGAAGTTCATCTGTCGTGGTGACGTTATAGCCAACGCCACGAAACGCATCCATTAATTTGTCATACCTTGCATGGTGCAACAGATCCGTTGGTGATGGTGCACCAGCGCCACTGAGATCAACACCGTCTCCTCTGTAGATGCCGCCATTATTAAAAATAACGATCGTCACCGGCAGGTTATATCGACAAATCGTTTCAATTTCCATCCCACTGAAACCAAAAGCACTATCACCTTCAATGGCGACAACCGGAGAACCAGAAGTCACGCTAGCACCGATGGCATAGCCCATACCGATGCCCATGACACCCCAGGTACCACAATCCAGACGACGACGTGGTTTATACATATCAATAATATTTCGTGCATTATCCAGGGTATTTGCACCTTCATTAACTAAATAAATATCCTGGTTCTCGCGCAATACGTCGCGCACAGCACTTAATGCATTAAAGTAATTTAATGGTTGAGTATCTGTACTTAATTTTTCATGCATTTTTTGTGCATTTTGCTGCTTGTGGATATTTAAAATATCGCGCCATACCAGTGGAGTCGTAAATGTGTTTTGTTTCAGTTCTGCCAGCATACCTTGCATACTGGATGCAATATCACCAACGACTGGCACAGCAATGGGGCGGTTGCTGTCAATTTCCTGCGGTTCAATATCCAGTTGAATAAACTGTGTATCTGCCGCCCATCCTTTTTTACCGTGTGCCAATAACCAATTCAGTCGTGCACCAACAAGCATGACAACGTCAGCATTTGCCAGGGCAAACGAACGCGCAGCTGCCGCAGAAAGTGGATGCGTATCTTCAAGGATCCCTTTCGCCATAGACATTGGCAGGAATGGAATCTGAGTACTTTCAATAAATTCACGAAGCTGTTCATCAGCTTGTGAATACGCCGCGCCTTTGCCAAGGATAATTAATGGCCGTTCAGCTTTTGCTAAAAGCGAAATTGCGCTAGTGACTGACTTCGGGCATGGCAATAATGCTGGCGACGGATTTTCAACTTTAACAATCGTGGTTAACGCTTCGTCTTTTTCCATCGTCGCGGCCAGGACATTTGCTGGCAAATCAAGATAAACTCCGCCAGGGCGACCCGATACAGAGACCCGGATAGCGCGTGCCAATGCAATGCCAAGATCCTGCGGCTGATTAACGCGAAATGCTGCTTTGGCATACGGTTTTGCCGCATTCATTTGGTCCAGCTCTTCATAATCACCTTGCTGTAGGTCGACGATCGCGCGGTCGCTGGAGCCGCTAATCATGATCATCGGAAAACCATTTACCGTTGCGTTGGCCAATGCGGTCAAACCATTGAGGAATCCTGGCGCAGAAACTGTCAGGCAGATCCCCGGTTTTTGGGTAAGAAAACCGCTTGCCGCAGCGGCATAGCCTGCCGACTGCTCATGACGAAAACCAATATAACGAATGCCTTCCGCCTGGGCATGGCGTGCCATATCCGTCACAGGAATACCTACAACACCATAAATAGTGTCAATATTATTCTGTTTTAATGCTTCAACGATGATATGCATACCATCTGTCATTTGAAGTTGATCTGACATGATTAATAACCTCGAAATTTTTATAAATTGGGAGCCAGAAGCCCCCGTTAATATCAGATGGCGTGGTTTTGCTTCATTGCAGCAATTTCATCGTCGCTATAACCCAGCTCCTGCAATACAGCAGCGGTATGTTCACCTAATAGCGGCGCAGCTTTAATATCCGGCGTAAAGGCAGAGAATTTCATTGGACAACCAACGGTCAGATATTTTCCACGCAACGGTTGTTCCACTTCAACAACACTGCCACTTTGGCGCAAAGAGGGATCAAGTGAAATTTCTTTCATACTTAAAACCGGTGCACAAGGAATATCAAACTGAGTCAAATAGGCCACCGCTTCATGTTTATCAATAGTGACAGTGTATTTTTCGATTTCAGCAAAAATATCGAAAATATGTGGCTGTCGGGCATGGGCTGTACTGTATGCCGGATCGGTAATCCATTCTGGTTTGCCGATGGCTTTACAGGTGTTTTCCCAGTTTTGCTCCTGAATAGTGAAATAAATATAGGCGTTAGGATCGGTTTCCCAGCCTTTACATTTCAGGATCCAGCCAGGCTGACCGCCACCACCTGCATTACCACCGCGGGGAACTGCATCACCAAATGTACCATTCGGATACTGCGGGTATTCTTCCAGATAACCCAATTTATCGAGACGCTGCTGGTCACGTAATTTCACGCGGCAAAGGTTCAATACGGCATCCTGCATTGACATGGTGACTCGTTGCCCACGCCCCGTTTTTTCGCGATGCAGCAAAGCAGCAAGTAAACCGATCAGCAAATGCATTCCGGTGTTGCTGTCACCCAACGCTGCAGCGCTTACCAGCGGCGGACCATCCCAAAAACCCGTAGTGGATGCCGCGCCACCCGCTGCCTGAGCAACGTTTTCATAGGCTTTTACATTCACATAAGGCGAACACTCATCAAACCCTTTGATCGAACCAAAAATCAGACGTGGATTGATTTCTTGAATATGCTCCCAGGTGAAGCCCATGTGATCAATGGCCCCTGGATGAAAGTTCTCGACTAAGATATCAGCTTCGCGGATCAGCTTTTCCATTACCTCTTTGCCTTCCGCTGTTTTGGTATTTAACTCAATAGAACGTTTGTTACTGTTAAGCATGGTGAAGTAAAGCGCATCGATATCAGGAATATCTCGCAGCTGGTGACGCGTTACGTCACCAACGCCGGGACGTTCAATTTTAATAACGTCAGCGCCAAACCAGGCCAGCATTTGAGTACAAGATGGGCCAGATTGCACACCGGTGAAATCGAGAACTTTAATTCCTTGAAGTGGAGTTGACATAGCAATACCTATTAGTTAATTAAATATGTGTTAATTTAGCGTTTATTTAAGGCGTAATATCTTCTATAAATAACCCGCAAAATATCGTCGTAGCTGCACTCGATATTTTTAAAATCCTGTATCAAGTGCTGAAAATCATTTCATCGCCACTTCCAATTCCTTTCTGCATGGTAAGTAGTGAGGACGAAAAGAAGAATATGATAAATATTGCTTCGCGGTAATCAGAGAGAGCCGCGAGATTTGTGATGTTATTCTTACAACTGTAAGAAGCGCCGGTGATTTACAAGCAAGGGTATGATTACGCTTTTTAAAGCGTACCATAAAACATAACATAATAAATGATTTGTGATGACACGGGATTATTGCGGTTTACTTTGAGGAATATAAAATGCGAGTTTATAGCACCGCGAGCGCCAAATAATTTTATGACCACAACCTGTCGTATTGTGGTCATAAAAAATTGTCGGCTGGAGGGAGTTAAATCCTTTACCTCAATATACTGCCTGTCAGCATTAGTTCACAAACAGTGCTTCGCTATCGACGATGATTCCATCTTCCGCACCTTTAAGCGCCAGGTTTGCCTCGTAGTATTGCTTTTTATCAAGCAGTTTCTGCGCATCAGCAAGTGCATTACGAGTCTGTTTAAGTGGCATCAGATATTGGTTTTCCATTACGCCAACACCGGCCAGGCGAAGCTCTTCCATTGCGCCCTTTTTATCCCCTTTCGCCATTTTTTCATTGGCAATTTTTATCGCGGCTTCTTTTTCGGGAGTTGCTACATAACTCTCAGAAATTCCGACAGATGCATTAATGACAATATATTGGTCATCATTGAGATTGGTCTTTTTACCTGGCTTAGCGAACTTTGCCCATTCGGTACTGTCATCTGACAGCAAAGCGGAAGCTTCATTGGTCAGTTCTTTTGCCTTTTCTGGATCGCCATGAAACAGAGCCAGGCGCGCTACCTGCACGTCACGCATCGCATATAAACCTTGTTCAGAGATACGCTCTGCTGCTGCCGTTTTCTGGGTTTGCTGAACTTGCTGAGTTTGCTGTTGTGCCGCTACCGGTGCATTATCAGCAGCCCATACAGTTGAAGATGCCAGAATTGCTGTGACCATCGTAGCCATAATTAAACGTTTCATACTTACCTCATTCTTTAACAGTTTTAGAAAACGCCGCCATCATATTGGGTGAGCATGAAATGAGAAATCAGAGAGCAACGGTCATTTTGAAAGGGTTATCTTACAGTTGTAGTTATTATCGCAAGAAGTATTTTAGTCTTACAATTGTAGGAATCTGCTTCCTGTCGCAGAGAACTATTCTTATGTACCACAAAGAGATGTCATTTATTATATCGATGTAAATATTGATTAATTATATGTAAATACAGCCATAACATCGTAGGTTCTCAGTGAACCATTTTCAGGATAACTTTCTATGAAAGTAAACTTAATACTTTTCAGCTTATTTTTATTGGTCTCTATTATGGCATGCAATGTTTTTGCATTTTCCATTTCTGGTGGTGTAAGTGAGAGGAGCTATAAAGAGACTGAAAAAACATCAGCGATGACGACCACACACTCTACAAAACTTCAGCCATCACAGGCGATTTTGTTTAAGATGAGAGAAGATGCGCCACCATTAAACCTCACAGAAGAAATCACGCCTACTTATCCGACAAAGGCGAATTATCTTATTCATCCTGTGCGATAGCGTCTGTCACATGGCAGGTGAACAATCATGTCTGATGCTGATGTGAACACCTGCCCAAATGAGCCATCCTGACCCACTATCGCCTGCCATACCCCACCATAAAGCGAATCATCAAGCCACAAGCCGGGGCAAGAAACATAAATATCCCCGTCACCAGTTCATTACCGCCAGTTAACCACATGGTGAAGTAATAAATGAGTGCAGCGAGGATCACCATGCCGAAGAAAGAAGAGACCGCCGATACCACGTTCAGTACCTGACCGATGTAGCCGCTTACGCAGACAATACACAGGGCGAGAAACATCCATAAATAAATCATAGCTCAACCTCCTGCCGCGCTAAAAAACCTGTAACTTCAGTCACTTTAATAGTAAGACAATCCTTAACCTCTGGCAATTTTTGCTAAGCATCAATGAAAACAGCATGTTAAATGCAAGACTGTTGTGTACGGAAAAATATTTACTTTGCACGATTAATAATCAGTAGCTGAAAGCAGTCAGCGAGTGATAAAGTACAGATACCGCATTCATGCTCCTCGTGGTTATGTCCTGACTAGTCTTTACACTCTTTACAGGAACCATTGTCGTACATGATGGCCCAACCAATTGAGTGTACCGCTGTCGACATGGAATCTTCTGCGATACAACAATTCGTATCTACAGAAGGTAACTATGTTTCCACAATGCAAATTTTCCCGCGAGTTTCTACATCCTCGCTACTGGCTCACATGGTTTGGGCTTGGTGTACTCTGGCTTTGGGTACAGCTTCCTTATCCTGTTCTCTGCTTTCTCGGCACGCGTATTGGCGCAATGGCGCGACCATTCCTGAAACGTCGTGAATCTATCGCCCGTAAAAACCTGGAACTTTGTTTCCCGCAGCATTCTGCGGAAGAACGCGAGAAGATGATTGCCGAAAACTTTCGTTCACTCGGCATGGCGCTGGTAGAAACCGGCATGGCATGGTTCTGGCCCGACAGTCGCGTACGTAAATGGTTTGATGTTGAAGGGTTGGATAACCTTAAACGCGCACAAATGCAAAATCGCGGCGTAATGGTTGTCGGCGTCCATTTTATGTCGCTGGAACTGGGCGGCCGCGTGATGGGACTGTGCCAACCAATGATGGCTACCTATCGTCCACATAATAATCAGCTGATGGAATGGGTGCAGACCCGTGGGCGCATGCGCTCTAACAAAGCGATGATCGGCAGAAATAATCTGCGCGGCATTGTCGGTGCACTGAAGAAAGGTGAAGCGGTATGGTTTGCTCCCGATCAGGATTATGGTCGTAAAGGCAGCTCCTTCGCGCCGTTCTTTGCGGTGGAAAATGTCGCCACAACCAATGGCACCTATGTTCTCTCCCGTCTCTCTGGCGCAGCCATGTTGACCGTAACGATGGTAAGAAAAGCGGATTACAGCGGATATCGTTTGTTCATCACCCCAGAGATGGAAGGCTACCCGACAGATGAAAATCAAGCCGCTGCCTATATGAACAAGATTATCGAGAAAGAGATCATGCGCGCACCGGAGCAGTACCTCTGGATCCACCGTCGCTTTAAAACGCGCCCGGTGGGAGAATCGTCGTTGTACATTTAACAAACTGCTCTTACTCTTTCCCTCCTCAAATCGGCCATAATAACCTCATGGTTTTTATGGCTTTTTTCTTAAGGTTTTTTCCTTCGCTGAATATCTAATTATTACCGTCAGAAATTAAACTGTCGCCGATATGAGACACTTGTAAGTTACTAAAAGTAAATAAGAAAATGCCTCTTGTCTCGTTTCAGTTTTAGGCGTACATTAGCGCCGTCTCGAGCAGTTTAGCTCAGAATTCTGGGGTGATGCCCACGGTAAAATACAGGGCTTTTAAGGTCGCTTTGCCCGGTGTCAACTCACTGTATCAGGTGTAATGAAGTCATTCAGGCGTAACAGTAATTACGCGGAGAGATGTAAAGTGAAATATTTCTTTATGGGCATTTCTTTTATGGTCATCGTTTGGGCCGGTACTTTTGCCCTGATGATCTAAAAGCAAACTGTGCAATGAAAAACAGGAGCCATCAGGCTCCTGTTTGCATTTCTGACGACGGTGTTTATTCCGCGTTTTCGTGAATATGTTTGCTGCTGGCGGGTAGTAAACCGTCGGCACGGAACATCGCTTTAATCCCTCTGATGGCCTGACGAATACGGTCGCGGTTTTCAATCAGTGCAAAGCGAACATGCGTATCACCATAGTCGCCAAAGCCAATCCCCGGCGAGACACAAACCTTCGCTTCGTTAAGGAGCTTCTTGGCAAATTCCAGCGATCCCATGGCCGCATATGGTTCCGGGATTTTCGCCCAGACATACATCGAAGCCTTCGGCATTTCAACCATCCAGCCCGCTTCATGCAGCCCTTTAACCAATACATCACGGCGGCGTTTGTACTGTTCGGCAATGTCGCGCACGCACTGTTGATCGCCCTCCAGCGCCGCAATCGCCGCCACCTGCAACGGCGTAAAGGTGCCGTAATCGTGATAGCTTTTAATACGAGCCAGGGCGCTGACCAGCGTTTTGTTGCCAACCATAAAGCCGATACGCCAGCCCGCCATGTTGTAGCTTTTCGACAGCGTAAAGAACTCGACTGCCACATCGCGTGCACCCGGTACCTGCATAATTGACGGCGCTTTCCAGCCATCGTAGACGATATCGGCATAGGCCAGGTCATGGACCACCAGCACATCGTAGCGTTTCGCCAGCGCCACTACTTTTTCGAAGAACTCCAGTTCCACGCATTGCGCGGTTGGGTTTGACGGGAAGCCGAGGATCATCATCTTCGGTTTCGGATAACTTTCACGAATGGCTCACCATGATCCAGCGTCGCCAGCATCAGATGCGCCAGGCCCTCTTTCGAACCAATAGTGACGATGGCTTCTGATTCCGGGTCGATTTCAACGTCGTAGCGATCCTGATACCAGCGGGAAATGGCGCGACGTAACCGCGGAATGCCGCGTGAAGTGGAGTAACCATGCGTGTCCGGGCGCTGGGCCACAGTACATAATTTTTCGACGATATGCGGCGGAGTCGCACCGTCCGGGTTACCCATGCTGAAATCGATAATATCTTCGCCGCGCCGACGCGCAGCCATTTTCAGTTCAGCGGTGATGTTAAAAACGTAGGGCGGGAGACGATCAATGCGCGTAAAGCGACGTTCAGGGCGAGTGTCAGCCATAATTTCCTCAGATTAACGTTAGCGCCCGGACCGTCCGAGCGACGCTGCCACGATGGTGGCTGTTTTGAAAATAGCCTGATTAATTTCTGTCTGTCCAGCGTTTTAGAACATTTTATTAATGACGTTAAATGAGGAACTCTGCTTTAAAAACAGGAAATTTATCTGCGCTAACAAGAAAATTACCACTCATTTTATTAACATAATAATTTCAATAAATTTACTAACCAGAAGTGCATTATCAAGAGATGCATTGCTAATACACCATTTATCTATCAATCCCCTTTTAAAATTGTGGTTTTTCCTCAAAAACGGCCTGCTGGTCATCAGCCTTCAGGTTACCTATCATAGAGGTTTAATCCTTATTCAGAGTCACCCGTGCACGAAATATTCAACATGCTGCTGGCGGTCTTCGATCGGGCAGCGTTAATGCTTATCTGCCTGTTCTTTCTCATCCGTATCCGCCTGTTTCGCGAACTGTTGCACAAGTCGGCGCACTCCCCAAAAGAATTGCTCGCCGTTACCGCCATTTTCTCGCTGTTCGCCCTGTTCAGCACCTGGTCCGGCGTTCCCGTAGAAGGCTCGCTGGTGAACGTACGTATTATCGCGGTGATGTCCGGCGGGATTCTGTTTGGCCCGTGGGTAGGCATCATTACCGGCGTGATTGCGGGTATTCACCGGTATTTAATTGATATCGGCGGCGTGACGGCGATCCCCTGCTTTATCACCAGCATTCTGGCGGGTTGTATATCGGGCTGGATCAACCTGAAAATCCCCAAAGCACAGCGCTGGCGCGTCGGTATTCTCGGCGGCATGTTGTGTGAGACGTTGACCATGATTCTGGTAATTGTCTGGGCACCAACTACCGCGTTGGGGATCGATATCGTCTCTAAAATCGGCATTCCAATGATCCTCGGTAGCGTCTGTATCGGCTTTATTGTGCTTCTGGTGCAAAGCGTTGAGGGCGAAAAAGAGGCCAGCGCCGCGCGGCAGGCCAAGCTGGCGCTGGATATCGCCAACAAAACGCTACCGCTGTTTCGCCATGTCAATAGCGAGTCATTACGCAAGGTCTGCGAAATTATCCGCGATGACATTCACGCCGATGCGGTGGCGATTACTAATACCGATCATGTGCTGGCCTATGTTGGCGTGGGTGAACATAACTATCAGAATGGCGATGACTTCATTAGCCCGACTACCCGTCAGGCGATGAATTACGGAAAAATCATCATTAAAAACAATGATGAAGCCCACCGCACACCAGAGATTCATTCCATGCTGGTGATCCCATTGTGGGAGAAAGGGGTCGTGACCGGAACGCTGAAAATTTACTACTGCCACGCGCATCAGATCACCTCGTCATTACAGGAAATGGCGGTCGGTCTGTCGCAAATCATCTCCACGCAACTGGAGGTTTCACGCGCCGAGCAGCTACGTGAAATGGCAAATAAGGCAGAGCTTCGCGCCCTGCAAAGCAAAATTAATCCCCATTTTCTGTTTAACGCTCTGAACGCTATTTCATCGTCAATCCGTCTGAATCCGGATACCGCTCGCCAGTTGATCTTTAATCTGTCGCGTTATCTGCGCTATAACATTGAATTAAAAGACGATGAGCAAATCGATATCAAAAAAGAGCTGTATCAAATTAAAGACTATATTGCCATTGAGCAGGCCCGCTTTGGTGACAAGCTGACGGTTATCTATGATATTGATGAAGAGGTGAATTGCTGCATTCCCAGCCTGCTGATCCAGCCGTTGGTGGAGAACGCCATTGTCCACGGTATTCAGCCTTGCAAAGGTAAAGGCGTTGTCACCATCAGCGTTGCAGAGTGCGGAAATCGGGTACGCATTGCGGTGCGAGATACCGGGCACGGCATCGATCCAAAGGTGATTGAGCGGGTCGAAGCGAATGAAATGCCGGGCAATAAAATTGGCCTGCTGAATGTCCATCATCGCGTGAAGTTATTGTATGGCGAGGGGCTGCATATCCGCCGCCTGGAGCCGGGGACGGAAATTGCGTTTTACATTCCTAACCAACGCCCCCCAGTCGCCTCACAGGCTACGTTATTGCTTTGAGCCGGAGTGATATTGTGAAAGTCATCATTGTTGAAGACGAATTCCTGGCACAACAGGAACTGAGCTGGCTAATTAAAGAGCACAGCCAGATGGAGATTGTCGGCACCTTTGACGACGGTCTGGACGTGTTGAAGTTTTTGCAGCATAACCGCGTCGACGCCATTTTTCTGGATATCAATATTCCGTCGCTGGATGGCGTGTTGCTGGCGCAAAACATCAGCCAGTTCGCCCATAAACCGTTTATTGTGTTCATCACCGCGTGGAAAGAACATGCGGTAGAAGCGTTTGAACTGGAGGCGTTTGACTACATTCTCAAACCGTATCAGGAGTCACGTATTACCGGGATGCTGCAAAAACTGGAAGCGGCCTGGCAACAACAGCAGACCAGCAGTACGCCTGCCGCGACGGTAACGCGTGAGAATGACACCATTAATCTGGTGAAAGATGAGCGAATAATCGTCACGCCAATTAACGATATCTATTACGCCGAAGCGCACGAGAAAATGACCTTTGTCTATACGCGGCGTGAATCCTACGTAATGCCGATGAACATTACCGAATTTTGCAGCAAACTGCCGCCGTCGCATTTTTTCCGCTGCCATCGCTCATTTTGTGTCAATCTGAACAAAATACGCGAAATCGAACCGTGGTTTAATAACACCTACATTCTGCGACTGAAAGATCTGGATTTTGAAGTGCCGGTCAGCCGCAGCAAAGTGAAAGAATTTCGCCAGTTAATGCATCTTTAATCGGGAACTTTCATGAAAGCACCAGGCTTGCCCGCCGATCAACAATTTTTCGCCGATCTGTTCAGCGGCCTGGTGCTTAACCCGCAACTACTGGGGCGCGTCTGGTTTGCCAGCCAGCCTGCCTCGTTGCCGGTGGGCAGTTTATGTATTGATTTTCCCCGTCTGGATATCGTGCTGCGCGGCGAATACGGCAATCTGCTGGAAGCAAAGCAGCAACGTTTGGTGGAAGGAGAAATGCTGTTTATTCCGGCGCGCGCGGCTAATTTACCGGTCAACAACAAACCGGTGATGCTGTTAAGCCTGGTGTTCGCTCCGACCTGGCTTGGGTTATCGTTTTACGATAGCCGCACCACGTCGTTGTTGCATCCTGCTCGCCAGATCCAGCTTCCCAGCCTGCAACGCGGTGAAGGTGAAGCGATGCTTACCGCCCTCACCCATCTTAGCCGTTCGCCGCTGGAGCAAAATATCATTCAGCCGCTGGTGTTAAGTTTGCTGCATCTTTGCCGTAGCGTGGTGAATATGCCGCCGGGCAATTCGCAGCCGCGCGGCGATTTTCTCTATCACAGCATTTGTAACTGGTTCAGGATAATTATGCCCAGCCGCTCACCCGCGAGAGCGTGGCGCAGTTTTTTAATATCACGCCCAATCATCTGTCAAAACTGTTTGCTCAGCATGGAACGATGCGTTTTATCGAGTATGTGCGTTGGGTGCGAATGGCGAAGGCGAGGATGATTTTGCAGAAATATCATCTGTCAATTCATGAAGTGGCACAGCGTTGCGGTTTTCCGGATAGCGACTATTTTTGTCGCGTTTTCCGGCGTCAGTTTGGTCTGACGCCGGGAGAGTACAGCGCCCGTTTTCAGGGCTAACGTCAGAAGGTTAATTCTGTTTCCAGCAGCGTCAGGATACTTTGTGCATCTTGCGCGGCAAACAACGACTGGCGGAAGTTTTTATTCACCAGTTTACGCGCCAGCTGCGAGAAGACTTTCACATGATTCATCCCTTCGTTAGCACCCAGCGTCAGCATGATCACCAGTTCGACTTCGCCCATTTCTGACTGCCAGCCAATCGGTTTCGCCAGCCGGGCAATGCTGATACTGGAATGACGGATCCACTGAGATTTGGTGTGCGGGATCGCTACGCCAAAACCAACGCCGGTGGTAACAATCTCTTCCCGCTGCCAGACATCTTCTTCCAGCTCAAACGGATGTTCAGTGCGCCCGTTAACGCCGAGGTTGCCGCACAGGAACTGGATCGCCTGCTCTTTATTGCTAAAATCCTGATCAACAAAGATATTCTCCAGCGCCAGCAGTGGGCGAACGTCTTCTTCCGGCGTAAAGGCGGTGAGTAACGCTTCAATTTCCTGCGCACTGCGGCATTCACATGCCTGACGCGCCAGTTCCCGACACGCCTCGCTATCCAGTTGACGAAGCTGGCTTTTCACCGCCGGAATACGCGGGCTACTCATACTCAGCTCATCCAGGCCCAGCCCAAGCAGTAGCGGCAGATAACGGCTTTCACCGCCCAGTTCACCGCAAATGCCTACCCATTTGCCCCGCTGATGCGCAGTGGTAACTATTTGCTGCAACATGCGCAGGAACGATGGCGTAATCGGGTTATATAGCGGCGATACGCGCGGGTTATTACGATCGACCGCATACAGATACTGGGTCATATCGTTGGAGCCGATACTGAAGAAATCGACCTCATCGCAGAAGTGGTCGATGATGTAGCACACCGACGGAACTTCCACCATGATCCCAAGCGTAATCGTCTCTGCATGACGCAGGCCATCGCGCTTAAGCTCAACGATCGCTTTTTGGATCTCGCCTTTCACCCATAAGATCTGATCGAGGCTGTGAACCATCGGGATCATCAACTGGGCGTTGCCGAAACTGGCGGCGCGCAAAATGGCCCGCAGTTGAGTGCGGAACAGGCCAGCAAATTCCGGGTAAATACGTACCGCGCGATAGCCGAGGAACGGGTTCTCTTCCTGGGGAATATTCAGATAAGGAATGCTTTTATCGCCGCCGATGTCCATCGTGCGGAAGATAATCGGCTTGTCGCCCGCCGCCAGTAGCACCTGCTGGTAGGCTTCAAATTGCTCCTGCTCGTCCGGCGCGCTGTCGCGATCCATATAGAGCATTTCGGTACGGAACAGCCCGACACCTTCCGCGCCGTTGGCAAACGCGCCTGGCGCTTCCAGAGCGGTGCCGATATTCGCCGCAATATCAATACGCTTGTTATCACGGGAATAGGCCAGCTGCGCGGCAGCCTGCGCCTGTTGTTTTTGGCGTTTATCCGCCAGCGTCTGCGCGACCTGATAATAACCGCTCACCGCGTCATTCGGGTTAATCGCCAGCACGCCGCACTGGGCGTCAAGCACTGCAGGTTGCCCGGCATAACGGGCAATCGCATCCAGCGGCAAGCCACTCAGTACCGGGATCGCCGAGGCACGGGCCAGAATCAGTGTATGCGAGGTGCGCCCGGTTTTCTCCAGAATCATGCCCGCAAGATTTTTCAAATCAAGGCTCAAAAACTGGCTTGGGGTTAAATCTTCAGCCACCAGAATGGTCGGTTTTTCAAGCACCAGCTTGTTGCGCGGCTTCAGTTCCGGCCAGGTGATATGCAGCAACTGTTCGCTGATATCGCGAATGTCGCTAACACGTTCGCGCAGATAATCGCTGGCAGAGGCAGAAAGTTTGGCGCAAACCTGCTCCATATTGCTGATGATCGCCGCCCCCAGCCCCTGATGCTGTTCTGTCATCAGGCGACGGATATTGCCTGCAAATTCATCATCCTGAATCAGCGACAAATGGGCGCTGAGGATAGTTTTGCTTTCGCCGTCACGCTCACGCAATTGCTGGTTCAGTTGCTCGGCAAGCGTTGCCAGGCTGTGCTCCAGCCGGGTGGAATCTTGCGCACTGGCGGGGATTGCCCGATAACTGTCGAGGCTGTCGCTTTGTAACAGGGTCAGCGTACCCACGCCGACGCCGCTTGCCAGCACATTGCCGTACAGTAAATCCGGGTTAAGGCGGCTTAATGAACGCGGCAGCGGATGCGCCGTCAGTTCTGCCTGCGTAGGCTGAACGCTGTCGCTGTCGATAAAGCGCACCTGGATGTACTCTTCCAGCACGCGCCGCGCCTGCTCTTCATCGCTGCCGCTAATGTTCAGGCTGCAACTGTCATTAAATAGGGTGCCGGTGCCAATCAGCGCCAGCGAGCTTTTCGCATCTGCCTTTGCGTTCTGGCGATGGTTAATAAAAGTGATTTCGCTTTGCCACTGGCTGCACTGTTCTTTAAGTTCCCACGCCGGACGAGCATGTAGACCGTTAGGCAAAGGACAGAGAAATTGAATCGTTAACATAACCGCTCCGGGTTAATCAGGAGATCATCTGAAATCCGTCAGTTGAACAACCGTCTCACGCGTAAGACGTTGAATAAGGGCAGATAAAAGTTGCTGCATCTGCAAAATGTCGCGGCAATCGGCAATCGATGCGGCGCAATGTCCATGGCGGGTTGCTGGCCCCATCACCACTGTGGGCACGCCGGTGCCGGTTAAGTGCACCGCCCCGCCGTCCGTGCCGCCGTTGCTGAACATATCTGCCTGCAACGGCACGCCAATTTCTGCCGCCACGGTTTCGACCCAGGCGGTAAGTTTTGGCGGCGCAATCAGCGACTTGTCGCTTAACACCAGCATCGGCCCGTTACCAATCTGGCGATGGTTAGCCGCGCCATAATCAAAGTTTTTCGCCCAGCAGGCGGTATCAAGCACAATGGCGACGTCCGGCGACACCGCGCGGGTGGCAGTTTGCCCGCCGCGTAATCCCACCTCTTCGCTGGAACTTGCCACCAGCCACACTTCCGCAGGTAGTTCGGCGTCGTGCAGTTCGCGCAGTAACGTCACCAGCAGATAGCAACCGAGGCGGTCATCAAAGGCTTTCCCCATCACTCGCTGGTGAGGGAGAACCTGAAAAGTGGTATCAAACGTGACGCGATCGCCGGGACGAATTCCCGCCTGCATCACTTCGTCATAGGAGCGCGCACCAATGTCCACGCGCATGGCGCTGACGTCATTCCCCTGCCGGTCGCCGTCAAGCAGGCCTGGAATTTTGCACTCTTCACGGGT
>PPYF01267775.1_pt1 | contig 21388 bp, 7 predicted proteins | sample 1559871 | NCBI WGS metagenome assembly PPYF01 (sample SAMN08240021, study PRJNA423297) | Human gut metagenome, whole genome shotgun sequencing project.
TTAATTTATTTTATAATAAATAACAAACAGAACATACAAACGACACAAAATTCCATTTAGTTTGACATGGGTAACGTTTTTTAAGATAAGAATTTACAGTCGGTTATATGTTCTGTTTATAAATTAATATTTAGATGTTTTGTTATATTATTTATCCATCTTCGGCGAATTACAACGTGGCATCATTCCATTTAAGTCATTCCACATAAATACTTTTGCATAAGAATAGTCCTCCGGTTCTTCCACTGTCTTTGATATATCATCACCTTTTTCAATAGCTCCTATTTCGGCTATTGACGTCTTAATCAAGACAGAATTATTGTTTAATGTTTTATAAAATGCAACTATTACAACGCTTGAGCTATCATCTGTGTCTGTACGCTTTCTTACGCTTACATTTCCTTTTTCATAGTTGTTTATCTTATATACAGCCATATCTTTTTCCGACCATTTTGCATATAAAACCATATCACCAACGGAACCCTTGGCAATAGCTGCAACTGCATTTTCAAATGCAGCATCTGTATACCATCCCTCGAAGTTATAGCCATCCTTTGTCGGAACTGGCAATGTTATCGTATCTGTTTCAATAGTATACGATACAGGAGCATTTTCGGCATTTATTCCGCCATTGAGCTCATATGTAATCTCATATTCATTTATTGACCATTGTGCAATAAATGTAATAGCACCGTTTATATCATTTGGGACTGTATATGTGTCATTCTGTGTACCATATTTATAAACCGTGTCATCAGTGCCTGTCTTCCAGCCTTCAAATGTATATCCTAATTTTTTTGGTTCTTGATTAGGAATTTTAATTATCGATGTTTCCGCAATATTATATTGGGTGTTATCAGTAGGAATTGTTTCCTCATCCGCTCCTACCGCAGAGTATATAACTACAAAATTACCCACTTCTGTATACTGAGCATAAATTGTAAGCTCTGTATTATTTCCGAACAGTGCAAGCATATTTGAAGCGGTATTAAGATTATCCATCGTAATTACAGTTCCTTTTGTCGGTGCATCAAACCAGCCCTTGAAGTTATATCCTTGTTTTTCCGGATTGTCATTCGGTAAAACGGGTAAATTTTCAACACTGCCGTATATAGTCGTTGTTGTACCTGTACCCTCTTGCAAATCCAGATTAATTGTATACTGTATCGGACGTACATTCACTGTTATCGTAACATTTTTACCTGGCATTATGAATGTATAGCTGCCATTTTCTTCTGTAATAGTGTTTAAATTTTCTCCGTCAGCAGTACACAAAACATTTTCCAACGTATATCCCTTAGGAAGCGTAACCGTAAATGAAACTTCATCATTTTCATATGCCTTTTCTGCCACATTTATCGTACCTTGTACTATATCTGACGGAATTGTTCCCGTTGATACAAAGCTTGCGGTAATACTTCCTGACGCTATTTCATCCCATTTTGCATATAATATTTTATTTCCCGTCGTGCCTTGTTCGATTATTTCTATCTTGTTTTGGTATTCAACATCAGTGTACCAACCGCCAAATGTATATCCCTTTCTTGTACCGGGAGCGGCAAGAGTTATTGCCTCAGTTTCAACCGTATAGTTTGACGGATTGGTGTTTGTTGCATCATTAAGTCCCTCGTAAGTTATCGTATAATTTAACAGAGTCCAGTGTGCATATAATGTGACTGTTGCTTCGTTTCTAAAGATGTCAGACAGATTGTCTTTTGTTATCCCATTAACCTGACTGCCATTGTTTTCTTCAGTGTACCAGCCGTCAAATTTGTATCCGGCTTTTGTTGGTATAGGAAGTTCAATACCATTATCAGGGATATTTTCTTCCTCAAAATCCTCAACCATTACTTCACTTCCGCCGCACGCATTAAGTGTGACAGAATACACCTGTGAATTCGGAGCTACTTTGTATGTACCATCGCCGTTATCAATAACTCTGTATGTTTCCGTGTCGGTAACATAGTTTGTCGGGTCAAATGAATATGTTCCGCCGGAAATAGTGATGACCGTTGTTGTGTTAGCGGGCTTTGTCGCACCAATAGTAGATTTAAACGTTCCGCCCGTGATATTTATTACCGGCACTGTTTCTGTAGTGGCTTCATCACCATCAAGAATACTGTAACCGTTATTCTCTGCGGTATTTTCAAAAGTGCCTCCGTTTATTGTAAGAGTTCCGGAAAAGCCCTTTACAGTGTTAATCGCACCTCTTTTACTAACAGAATTCTTAAAAGTTCCGCCATTTATTGTAATTTCGCTTGAACCCGAGAAGGTAATACTGCTCATATTCCCGTTATAATTGAATATTCCACTATTTATCACCGCGGTACCATTGGCAACTGACAGAGCATAGCCCTTATATTCAGAATCATCATTTATAACGGTATTTTCAATATTTATAGTACCGTTTGAAAGGTTTACCGCATAGCTATTTCCGTTAATTACAGAATCTTTTAAATGAAGTATTGAACCCGTACCGCTTAACATTATCGCTTGACTCATTGCCTCAACTTTTGCTCCGTCAATGGTAAGAACTGCATCTTTTACTGCAAATTTTATACCATAAGAAGTTGATGTATTAACATTCTTGATTGTGCCTTTTGTTGTACCTGTATCAACAACTGTAAGGTTATACATTGCTTCTATGACCGTTGAGCCGCCTCCACTCAATGTATGTCCATTAAGGTCAAGACGCATTGCACACTTTGTCTTTATACTTGATGTTCCCAAATCAATATCTGCACCCAACTTTACATAATCATCAGACGCTGTAAGAGTGTTAATTTCCTCAATACTCGATACAATTTTTGCTACCGGCTCCGGTGTCGGTTCCGGTGTTGGTTCCACTCCTTTTTCCGTCACAACATACTTGCCTTCGGCAACCTTTGTGATACTATATATATCTGTATCTATACAATTTGGATACAGCACAGTCGGGTCTGCGGCAAACTGCCCACCTTTTATAGATATTTCAGTTGCTGATGAGTTTGTTGGCTTTGTTTTTCCTATTGCCGATTTGAATGTTCCATCATTAATATTTATTACCGGTGACGCTATAATCTCACTTGTTTCTGCGTCTATAGACTGATAGCCCTCATTGCTATCGAGGATACTGTACCCTCCGGCATTTGTATTCTCAAAAACACCTCCATTAATCGTAACAGTACCTACAAATTGTTTATCTGTAACTATAGCACCTCTTCCACTGTTTGGATTTGTGAATGTGCCGCCATTAATTGTCAACTCACTTGAACGTGCTACAAGAAGAGTGTTTGTGGTTCCGTTATAGCCAAATGTTCCGTCATCTATAATGGCAATACCGCCCTGCAAATAAAGTGCGTAGCCTTTATAATCCGCTTTATTATTTATAAGAGCATTATCAATATTAATCTCACCGCCGTTCGTTCCTACGTTTATGGCATAGCTGCCCCCGTTAATTACTGCGTCCTTTATATTGCACTTTCGTCCTGCAACATTAATCAATATCGCTTGACCTCCCGCATCAATTTCTGCACCGTCAATATTTATTGTCGCTGCTTCTGTTGTACCTCTTATTCCATAAGAGGTTTGCGTTGTACCTGTATTTATAATGGCACCTTTGGTGCTTCCTGTGTCAACAATCGTTATTTCGTGTCTTGGGTCCACTACGAACGGTCCCGAAGATGTCAATGTATGACCGTTAAGGTCAAGATGTGTCACACTTTTTGTCGTAAAGCCTGTTGTGCCAAGGTCTATATCTGCTCCAAGAATTATATTTCCCTCAGTGCTTGTAATCGCTGCAAGCTGCTCTGCCGTTGTAACAGTTACAGGGTCCGGTAGCGGAGTAGGCGTCGGTTCAGGAGTTGGAGTTGGTAAGCCCCATTCTATATCACCTTTTATGCTTGTATGAGTTATATTATCAATCATGAATGAACCTTCCCCACTGTTTTCAGCAGAAGAAAATATAAAACCTCTTACGCGTGCACAATCAAGATTGCTTCCTCCATCAAGTATCTTAAACTCATCAAACGGAACTCGAAATTGTTTCCACTCCGTCGTCAAAGTGAATTCCTTAGTGTCTGTATAAGTAGTCATCGCACTTGCTGCGTCAATCACCCCAACATTTATCTTTTCATTCTTGCCGCTTGTAGATTTTCCATAAAACACAAAGTCTGTCATATATTCCATATCAGTTTTTAAAGTAGCACGGTTAGCAGTACGCTCATCGTCATTTACATTTCCTTTAAAGAAATCATTCGGTGAATAAACCACCTTTGCCTTTGACGGTATGTTTCCGTTTCTTGAATATTTCACCTCAAGTGCTTTTGAATCAAATCCAAGCCCTCCTTCTTCTTTAGTCGCAACGATTGTATCTCCCTCACTTCCGGATTCTGTGGATATTGCTGCCTCATATTTTGTGGTGTTCTTATTATAAGTAGCAAAATCATAAACAAATGTCTTTTCTGGATACGGAATCAGACGTTTCGGCTTTGTGTTTGAGAAGCCAATATTATCAATATAAAATTCGGCAGTTGTTCGCGTGTCTGCTGAAATCTGAACATACGTTATATCTTCAGGGTATTCAACATTACCTTCTAAACTGTATATATATTGATGCCAATCAGTATCGTCCTCTGCCATATTTACAGTAATATATGCCAGTCCACTTAAACTTACTGTCAGCTTCTGTGCAATACCATTACCTTTGATATCAATGGTAAAATACTTGGCATTCATAGACGGAACAGTATTAAGGTCAAATTTTGCTCTGCAACCCTCAGTATCAGTTGCATCTCTTGTATATGTCACACATTTTGTTTTTGTTGTCTCACCATTTATGTTTAAGACATTCGCATCTGTAATTTGCATTGTTGTTCCCGTAAATTTGGAATTCCACGCCGTAGTCTGTTTTTTAAAGCCAGTCGTATCTATATCAATATAGCTTTCCTCTCCCATATCCTTATGAGGATATGTATTGGCAGTATAAACAGGTGTAGCGAGTTTTACAATTTTTACATTATCAATAGTTATAGATCCCGTATCTGCCGTAGCGGCTCCAAAATATATGCCGGAAAGAGCGGCGTCAAGCTTACCGTCAGTCTGCGGATTACCCTGTTTCACAAGCTCATTTATGCCTATTGTTACTGTTTGAACGTCTGTGTTTACATCTACAGCTTTAGTCCATACTTCCATATCAGAACCATAAAGACCTATATTTACACTTCCAGCAGTTGCTGCGGAAATATCCATTGTTATTGTCTGAATTCCATTTAAATCCCAATCAAACGGGAAATTCAGTGTTGCATACCAGTTCGCCGCCTCAGGTGTTATCGCTACATTTTCGCTTTCATCAGAATATTTAATCGAAGCCTTACCCGATGGAGCAGTATAGCTTCTGAATACATCGTCTGTGCTGAAATCTGTTGAATATACACCGTCAAGCTTTTCCGGTGCAGTGTTGTATGAAAGTAAGCGATTCTTTATATGAGTACCGTTATATGCCGTAGTCTTATAATCCCATGAATAGAGCATTTTCGGCGATGAACTCATATGCAGATTCCATGCTGTCCAGTTTACAGGAATTCCGTCATACTGATTGTCAGTATCGTCCATCCAGTTCATAATCTGATTCATCCATATATCGCTTGTGCAGTCTCCGCCCGATATGTTCTTGTCGGATGAGTCCCATCCCCATTCACCTATAATCACCGGTGCAACACGTCTTACCGGACCTATTATCGTATCCCATGCGGTTTTTGCACCCTTAACCGGATATGCGTGAGAGTCATACATAACACCATGGCCTTCCGCCGTATCTATTAGTCTATATCCATTTGGGCGTTCATTATAGCCATCAGCAAAACCGCTTATATCAAATGCCCAGTTCAGACCGCCGGCTATACAGATATTATTTGCACCTTGTTTGCGAATTTCGTTTAGAAGTTGTTGATGACCTATAGCAGTTACTTCTTCACCACCAACTATAATTTGTCCGCCATTATACCACACGTCCCATTGTTCCACTGTAGTTGGTTTTTCAACTCCTACCGGTTTTATATCATGTGGTTCATTCAAAAGACCGAAAAGTACCGCACTGTTATTGCCGTACTTAACAGCAAGTTCTTTCCACATATCAAGATCGTCTTGTTGTGGCATAACATATCTGTGACAATCAAGAATTATATACTTGCCTCTCGCCTGTGCGGCTTTAACCATATCATCAATATATTTCTGATATTGTTCCTTTGTTAAGTTTTTTTCGTCCCATATGCTGCCGTTTTTCCAATATTTAGGATTTATTGGCAGACGTATCAGATTAGCTCCCCAGCTATCATAGACCATTGTCATAGACTCAAATAGATGTTCTGCCATACCCCAGTCCATACTCGGAACATTTACACCACGAAGAACTACCATTTCATCTGTTCCCTGCTTAACTATTTTATTTCCCTTGACCTCAAGAGGCACAGAACGATTATAGTTAATTTCCGCATTTTGAGCGTCTGCTGCAGCTTCCTCATATGTCTGTGCATAAACAGGCATAATGCAAAGCGACACTGTCATTACAATAGCCGTTACAAGACTTAAGAATTTTTTCATGAATATCACCCTTTCGATTTAATTATATAAAAAGGACTGTTTTTTTGTAGGGAGAAAGAGAGAGAGAATATTGGAAGGTATCCATTGTCCAATAAATAAAACCTATTCTAAACAGTCCTTTACTATATTAACATTATAAAAGAAAAGTTCACCTCAAAAAACGAGGTAAACTTTTTCTCACTACCGATTAATTATGTTTTCGGCACATTATTCATATTTTAATGTATAAATTTGTTTTGGAGTAACTTCAACATCGCACCAGCCATTTGTATCCACTGAAAGCTCTGTCTCTGAAAGTTCCTCAAGCGTGACTTTTTTAACACTTGCCCACTTCCTATTTTCCGTACACGGAAGTTCAAACGAGTGTACCTGTCTTTCTATTGGCGATTGTTTATCTGATATCTCCGCTATGCCACCATTAAATCTAATTCTATTTTTAACTGTTTCACTTGACGGATTAAATAATCTCACCACACACCCTAAGCCGTCCTCACTGCGTTTTACGGCACTTATGTGTAGATTTTCATTTTCAAGTTCAATAAATGACTTTTCAAGAGGATTCTTGCCATGTTCTGTTGGTGCTGTCTGTCCAATTAGTATTTCCATATTAAAATCTTCAGCAGCTTTCCATACTTGAGCATCTTCCCAATCACCCTTATGAGGCATAAAAGCATATCGGAAAGTATGTTCACCAAAAGACTGTGAACCGTTCTCTATTCTCGAATAGTTCTGCTCCTCGGGAGTTACATATATGCGAAGTTCAAAGCATCGCAGCAATGACAAATACACAGTATGATTATAGTCATTATCTGCTTCATAAGCTTTTAGTCCGGTATTCAAAACCGCCACGCCTTCATTTTTATTGCATATATCAACAAACGAATTCATTGGATGCTCTGTCATCGGAATTTCATCGTATAGCGAATAATTAGGTTTCGCAATTGGACGCTTTACAACATCAAACTGTCCCTGTGCATATACAAACTCTGTATCAATATCTGTTGGAAATGAAACTTGAAGGTAATGATTAGGAACATTGTTATTAATTTTCGTTTCAAATTCAACCCATCTTGCACCTTTTCTGAGTGTTACAAGCATTTCTATTCTGTAAGGGGCGAGACGTGAGCTTCTTCTTTTGCCACCATCAACTATATTTTCGGGAATTGCCCAATTAAGAACTATTCTGTACTTCGTTTCAAACTCACCACTGTATACAAGACTTACAATCGCCTGTTCATTAATAGTTGTATATTCCTCATCAATTTCCGGAGTTTTATGCTCCCATGGGCTGCCGTTTTCGCCTGTGTCCTTAAAATATCCGATATTATCGTATTCCTTACCGGTTTCTTTTTCAGTAACCTTTAGCGTACCGTTTGAATTTATCTTAACCTTCAGATATTCATTTTCCATAGTATTTATCCCACAAAGCATATTGATCGGCGTTGCAGCTCGTGTATGATACTTAGGTACAACCTTGAGTGTTTTATAACCCATCGACGGAATATCCTTAACAAATATTCTTATCGTATGTCTTGAAACAGGAAGAACATCGACCGCGTCTGCCAAATCCTGAACAATTTGATACATAGGATTAATTGACGATATGTTCTGGTGCGGGCATACATTACCTTCAGCATCGACAATCTCAAAGCTGTCACACTCCCACTCAAGAGGAATTTCAAGCTCACACGGAACCGTCAGACTTCTTTTAAACGGAGCCGGATTAAACATTACAAGCGCCATATCATTCTTATCCCAGCCCGCAAAGTCAATGTCGCCAGACAAATCCATAAGAGCTCTTTCAAGCACGCAGGTTGCAATCTCTCTTGACTGCCTGAACCGATATTCTACGTCCTTATATACAACATCTCTGCCGCACGCGCCAATCGAATCATGCCCGTGGTTTTGAAGCATATAGTTATAGGCTTTATTAATAAACGCCTGCGGATATACAGCTCCGCATACAGACGCAAAAACCGCCATCGGCTCAGTATATGATGTGAGCAATCGTTCTGTTTCAAAGTTCTCCTGCTTAACCTTAATTCTTGCAGAAAGAACCCAGCCAAACAGCGCACTTACGCTGCCTTTTGTAAACGGATAGCGCATTTCGCCCTTTAAAACAGGTGAATTTTTATCAAAATCTCTGATCACGCTCTGCTCAAAGTCATAAACTGTACTGTGAAAAACATCAACACCTTCATAAACAGCATTAGCATCCTTGATAAGCCTTGATTCTCTCATATCCGGTATTGATGAATCATGACCGTTCGACCAGAAGCGGTTAGGCGTTGTCCACTCATCGTCCTGTTCAGAGAGTGCCTGCTCCGTCTTTTCAGCTATATATTCGTCATGATACTCATATTTTCTATGCGAATACTGATATTCATATTCACATCTTGCCGGATCCGCAAAACGGAATATTCCATCTCCAGCTCCCCATGAAACACGACGATTGTCACCGTCACGCTTGCCATAAAACACAGGGCGCTGCATTATATACCACATATTATATCTCGGTCTCTGCCCCAGTCTTGAAGCATAAATTGTTGTACCGTCGGCGCCCTCCCAGTAGAACTCCGATTTCGGTGCCATATATGTATTAAGCCCTCTGTAAAAGGACGCAAAATCTATTCCGAAGCCATGATATAGCTGTGGCATTTGTGATATTTGTCCCCAGCCAAAGGGCGAATAGCCTGTCTTTGAAACTTTGCCAAATTCATTTGCAATTTTATGTCCCAGGAGAAGATTTCTTATAAGAGACTCTCCACCCACGCAAAACTCATCCGGCAAACAAAACCACGGACCCACAGCAAGCTTTCCCTCACTGATATACTTTTTCAGAATTTCCTTCTTTTCAGGGTTTATTTCGAGATAATCCTGAATGGGAAGTGTCTGCGAGTCAAGATGAAAATGTTTGTAATCCGGCTCTTTCTCAAAAATATCGAGCAGCATATCAATCGCAGTCACAAGCATATGTCTTGTTCTTTGAGCGCTGAATTTCCACTCCCTGTCCCAGTGGGTATTGGATATAAAATGACATTTTATATTTTTTCGCTCCATTTACGCTTCCTCCTCTATGTAATCAAGTATTTCCGCAAGATTATTGCAGTAGCGGCTACACATAGGCATCGTTCCGCTTTCTTTTATATTGCCTCCCGCAAGTCCTATTGTTGTATATCCGGCAATCCTTGCCGAGCATACTCCTGCGCCGCTGTCCTCAATAGCGATTACGCTACCGCGCTCATCAAAACCAACTCCGAGTCCAACCGCGCAGGTTTCAGCATAAAGCCACGGATGAGGTTTCGGCGATAGCTCACCGAGCGTTCCAACGCTACCCTTGCGGAGCGGGTATCCTGCTGAAATTATTGCGTCGTAAAAATCCGTAGGCTCGCCCATATCAAGAGCTCTGAACGCCGAAAGTATTTCCGGCATCGCCTTTTCATATAATCCCGATGTTACAAGTCCTATCTTAATCCCTTTGGCTTTTAGTGCGAGCAAAAATTCTTTTAATCCCTCCTGCGGAACAAAAGCATTTTTTCTGCCTCTGCCCTCCATAATTTCTTTCATTTCACGATTAACGTGGTCAAAATAGAAATTCCGCGCTTTGTCAAGCGATTCACCTGGACAGTATTTATCTATACAATACTGTAAATGCTCCGATACGCTATGACCTGATACAAACGGTATATCGCTCTCTTCAAGCTTGAAGCTTTCATCATCAAGCATACTGGCGGTTGTTTTTTCGATTATCCAAATCCAGAACTCCTCGCTTCTTACCGATGTTCCATCCAAATCCATAAGCACAGCCTTGATTTTACCGTTTCTGTTCACAGGATGAAGCGGATAGTACGCACCATAGCCAAGAGCTGAATTAACATAGGCAAGAGTCTGATTTTCAAAAGCCACAAATTCAACCTTTCCGTCTCCTGTGCATACTATATGTTTTACTCCGTCCTCACCGGAGGTAAATCTTCCGTCTGTAGTGGAGGGAAGGTTGCGAAATCCTGAGCTGCCGTCTATAATTCCCAAATCGGGTATATTGAAATTCATTACATTACCACCTCTACATTGCATATTTCCGCATCCGATGAAACGGTTGTACCGTTTACCGTTCCGTTGTCGGCTGTTATTTTAACAGTTCCCTCTCCTGTGTTCTTTACTAAAATATTATATGTTTTTCCTCTGAATTTTCTTGTTACCTTAAATTCAGATATATCTTTTGAAATACACGGCTCTATTACAAGTCCGTCAAAATCAGGACGTATACCCAAAAGATATTGTGACACCGTATAATAATTCCACGCCGCCGTGCCTGTAAGCCATGAATTCTTCGCTTCTCCCGCTCTTACCGCATCACGTCCAGCAATCATCTGTGAATATACATACGGCTCGGTTTTGTGAATTTCACTTATCTCCTCTAAATATGCCGGCGCAATCTTTTTATATAGTTCAAACGCTCTTTCGCCGTTACCCATTACCGTTTCACCGATTATTACCCATGGGTTATTATGGCAGAACACTCCCGCATTTTCCTTATACCCCGGCGGATACGACGAGATTTCGCCAAGCTCAAGTCGGTATCCCGAATACGGCGGATAATTGAGTACAATGCCATATTCACATTCAAGATATTTTTTAACGCTGTCAAGCGCTTTTTGCGCCCTGCCGTCCTCCTTGCCTATCCCAGCCATTACACAGAAGCCGTTCGATTCAATAAAGATTTTACCCTCGTCACATTCGTCAGAGCCAACCTTATTGCCGTTAGCGTCGTAAGCTCTTATGAACCACTCACCGTCATAGCCATACTCTAAAACTGCTTCGGTCATTTTTTCAACCTCATCCGAAATATATTTATACATTTCATCATTGTTGAGCGTCTTATAAAGCCTTGCAAATTCTCTGCCAATATACACGAACATTCCTGCAATAAGCACAGACTCTGCTACTCTGCCGTCATCGTCTCCCGTAGTCTGGAAAGATTCGTCAGGAATTTCGGAAAAGCAGTTCAAATTCAAGCAATCGTTCCAGTCCGCACGTCCGATAAGCGGAAGCCCGTGAGGGCCAAGGTTGTTTGTAACGTGTCCGAATGAGCGATTAAGATGTTCTAAAAGCGTTGCCGTATTGTTTTTGTCACAGTCAAACGGCACCTGCTCGTCTAAAATACCGTAGTCGCCTGTTTCCTTGATGTACGCAACCGTGCCTAAAATCAGCCACAGCGGATCATCATTAAATCCGCCTCCGATTTCATTATTGCCCTGCTTTGTAAGCGGCTGATACTGATGATACGCGCTTCCGTCCTCAAACTGCGTTGAGGCAACGTCAATAATCCTCTCTCTCGCCCTTTCGGGTATTTGATGTACAAAGCCAAGCAAATCCTGATTTGAATCGCGAAATCCCATTCCCCGGCCGATACCGCTTTCGTAATATGATGCACTTCTTGACATATTAAAGGTCACCATACACTGATACGGATTCCATATGTTTACCATGCGGTTAAGCTTTTCATCGTTTGACTCAAGAGTAAACACCGAAAGGAGATTATCCCAGTACAATTTAAGTTTATCAAGCTCCGCGTCGCATTGTGCTGATGATTCATATCTTGCAATCATTTCCTTTGCCTTTGTCTTATTGATTACATTAAGGCTTTCAAATTTCTCGTCCTTTTCATTCTCAATATATCCAAGAACAAATATGTATTCGCGGCTTTCTCCCGCGTCAAGTGACACGTCAATCTGATGAGATGCGATAGGATACCAGCCCGAAGCTACTGAATTGCCGCTCTTGCCATTTATTACTTTGTCAGGAGTGTCAAGACCGTTAAAGGCTCCAAGGAAAGTGTCTCTGTCTGTGTCAAAACCACTTATTTCGGTATTTACTGAATAGAAAGCGTAATGGTTTCTTCTCTCACGGTATTCTGTTTTATGGTATATAGCGCTGCCGTCAATTTCCACCTCGCCCGTATTGAGGTTACGCTGATAGTTAAGCATATCGTCCTGAGCGTTCCAAAGACAGAATTCAACGAATGAAAACAGATTTATGTTTTTAGCCTCACCGCTTGTATTTGTCACCTTAATTCTATGTATTTCGCAGTTATCGTCCACAGGAACAAAAGCTGTCTGCTCAACGCGGACGCCGTTTCGCTCGCCGGTGATTTTTGTGTAACCCATACCGTGACGACACTCATAAAAATCAAGCTCTTTTTTCATCGGCATATACGAGGGTGTCCAGCAATCGCCATTATCGTTTATGTAAAAATAGCGTCCACCGTTATCCGCAGGGATATTGTTGTATCGGTATCTCAGAATTCTTCTGTGCTTTGCGTCCTTGTAGAAGCAATAGCCGCCGGAGGTGTTTGAAATTAATGAGAAAAATCCGTTTGTTCCAAGATAATTTATCCATGGAAGCGGCGTTCTCGGAGTCTCTATTACATATTCCTTATTCAAATCGTCAAAATATCCATATTTCATATTTGTTCTCCTTACCAATAAATTTTCCAATCGCTTTTTTTCATGCGCATTAATGCTTCAAGATAGAAGTAGTCTCCCCAACTTGTACATTCCGGCTCATGACCGTGTTTTCTGCTGTACATACCGTCTTTTATAATTCCGTTGCTTTGAGGATAATCTACTGTCGTGTACTTTTCCGAAAGACTTGTCATCATCTTTTCCGCCGCATCAAGGAATTCCTGATTGTGATAATATTTTTCCATTTCAAGAATTCCGCACACCGCAACCACTGCTGCGGAGGTATCCCGTGGTTCATCGCTACCATCGGAGAAAATCAAATCCCAATACGGAACAGAATCCTCCGGAAGATGGTCAATAAAATAATGCGTAACCCGTTCAAACAACGGCAAAATCGACTTCTCTTTAGTATAGTGGTAACATAGAGCAAGACCATATACTGCCCATGATTGTCCTCTCGCCCAACTGCTGTCATCGGAAAATCCCTGATGAGTTTCTCCCCGAAGCGGCTTATTGGTTACAGGATCAAAGAAAAAGGTGTGATATGAAGACGCATCAGGACGGATAATATTTGCGATTGATGTCTGCATATGATTATAGGCGGCGTCATAATACTTTTTGTAGCCTGTCACTTCGCTCGCCCAGAATAGAAGCGGAATATTTAACATACAGTCAACAATAAATCTATAACTTTGCGAATCATCCATAGCACCCCACGCCTGAATAAATTTACCTTTTGGCTGATAACGCTTCAAAAGCCATTCTGCCGCCTCAATTCCATCCTGCTTCGCCTGTTCATCTCCTGTTATTCGATAATCGGCGACGCTTGAAAGTGTAAACAAAAAGCCCATATCATGATGCTCCAGTTCAACTCGATCAACCAACCTCTATGAAACATTTCACTGTGATGCTTTGCCGAATTATAAAAAGCTTTATCACCTGTAAGCTCATACATAAGCCATAATATCCCCTCATAAAATCCGGTAGTCCATGAAACGTTCTCAAATTTTTTGAACACAAGATTTTCACTTTGTTCTGTAGGAAAACAATCATAGAAATAATTTAAGCTTTTTCTTACGATGCTCTCCGCATATGTAATCGCTTTATCAATATTCACTTTTTATCACTCCTCCTACTATAATAAATTTATGCGTAAATTACACGACAGTCATTCGTGTATATATCCATCTTGTTGCTTAAACTGATATAATGAAAGTGCAATTTCTGACGTATCACGCCTCGGATTTTCTGTCTGTAGATAAGTCAGTCTCTCATTTGTTGTGTTCGATTTATGCAGTAGATAAAAGGAGCTTTTATCCAGCCCTTTTTATTATAATTAGTTGACGCTGTTTACCGCCTTCGGTATGAAGGATTACCTTTGATGCTGCCTCTCCTGCACTCTGCTCTGCGAGCAAATCATCCTCTGTGGGAACATATATTCTATTTGTAGTCTCATCAATAAACAACACATTATATCCCGAGAAATCAGCTATTTCAATTTTGTCTGTCTGTCCCAGAGCAGTATCAACCTTTGTTTTCAGAACAAGATTTGTTCCGTTTCTGTAAAGCAACGTACCATATACCAATCTATACATTGCACCGTAATTATAGCTACCAATGGCATTGTATATATGTGATGTATTATGGCCATTTTCAGCATACTTTCCGTCTGACACAGCAATCATTGTTTTATTTAGTGTTGACGTCTCAGCAGTTTTTCCTTCTTCATTCCCTGTTTTTACATAATCAGGATTGTCTTCATCCTTCAAAGAGAATACCTTAACATAATCCACAAGCTCGCCTTTACTGTTTGTAACATAACGAATTATATCACCATGCTTTACTTCCGACATAATTTTTGAACCGTTAGGTCCATTATAGTAACGTTTCAGATAGACATCTTCTGCAAGGTCAACCTGCATTTGAGCATTACCCTGCCAGCCGATTATTCGAGTTACACTCTCATCATTATCATTAACTGCCTTTACTACTTCGTCCACTACTGTAAGGGGTACTTTTTTATCTATCTCAGGTATTACGTCACTTGTATAATATACTATTACACCTGCTGTCCGAGATTCATCCACGTTATATGCTTCAATGCGATTTTCGGTTGTGTATTGTGTCCCGGTCTGCGGATAATATACCCAATCATCGAAATAGGTTAAATTTGTCTTAATATACTGTGATGCATCTCCGATATCCCCTCTATCGTTTGAAACGGGAACTACAAAAACCTTTGTCTTTGAATTTATCGCCACATTATTTCCGTTATCACTATTAAATGCAAGTGTATTTCTAAGATACATGCCTCCCGGTTTTATGGAAGATGTCCTTTTAGAAAAATCGTTATACATTGTCATAGAATTGTCATGGAATACATCATTCCACTCCGGATTTTCATTGTCGCTATGATATGGAGTATCGATATATTTAATCTCTCCCTCATCGTTGAGCTTATACATAATTGGGACTCTTACATACACATAACTGTCATCACTATAATCAGCCATTATCTTATATGACGAATCCAGTGTTGCAAGCGTAGACCTCTGATAATCCGCTGCTATTTTTAATGCAGTTATTATTTTTTCTGCATCTTTGCAGGTTAAACCATCAATTTTTGTACTTCTTGCAAGTTTGAATTCATTCATATCACCAGTATAAGGAAGTAGTTTGGCTATCACATCGCTCCTGTTATCCTCAATCCAAGCCTGTATTAAGAATCCATATTGTATATCGTCAGTTTTAAGCAAATCATAACCGGCTATTCTACCTCGGTAATCAAGATACACCGTATATTTATTTCCATTTTTAATTGCTTTTGCGTCTTTATAGTATTCAGCATTTGTTGAATACTTATATGTCCTGTCCTCAAATTTAATTTTAGTGCCATTAGTGCTCTTTACTACACCGGTATACATCAAATTGCTTACTATAATCTTTGTCTTGTTTGTTTCAATATCTTTAGCAACTGATAGAATTGAATCCTCTGTTATATAATAAGCATCAACAGGATTGCCCATACGGTCAGTCATGTCGCAGTCAGCAAAATTTACCTTTAATGACCCGTTTGGGTCATCATTGTACAGACCATAAATCATTCCCTGCGACTCTACAATACGTTTTACAACCATTATGTCATATTTGTATACAAAAACAACATCGTACTTACCATTGTTATCGTTATCCACTAATCTGATATAATCGCAGTTATAAAAATCTTCCTCGTCTAACAATTTTGGCGAAAATCCGTTAAGTATCTCTTTCGCTGATGAATTAAGAGATACTTTTTTTGTTTTATTGTCGCTATAGTATCGTATCATGTTATTTTCAACACTTTTAATATCTTCGCCGTCTATCGTTATTATGCTGTTATTTTTGTGATAAGAGATATATAAAAGAGTATTTCCTCCGGAATCTTCCTTTCGATAATATGCCTCCACCTTACACGCAAGGTAATCATATAAATCACTGCGGTCACTGGCAAGAAGATAATCTCCTATTCTAATACCTTTATATATTGTATCACCACTCGTTATTGCATGCTCTGAAACAGATTCTACAACTCCGGTGATTTTATAAGCATCCTTGAAATACTCTAAAGTATTAATGCTTTTATGACCGTTATTTCCATATGAAATGTATACATCGGCCTTTATAGAATCATTAAGAAGAGATGCCGCATCAGTTCTTCTGATAGAAGCACTTCGGTTATCCAGAAAGTTCTTTGTTATATCATAATTTGCGGCAATTTGTATATACGCATTATCATTGCCTCCATACATATAAGCAATCTGCTTATACCCCAAAGCATTTACAAGTGTTCTGAGTGCATTATCAAAACTTATTTCATCCGTACAATCTATATTGAAATCTACATATCCCATACTTTTAAGCATATCATGGGCTTTTTCCCACATGTCTTTTTTGTTTGCATCTTCGTCATAAAATGAGTCACAGTTTATGTAGCGGCACACTGACAGAAAAAATTCACCTGCCTTGATTGGCTGAAGATATGAACCATCATCAATAGGAACCCACATTTCAAAAGCTGTAAGCTTTTTTACTGTTTCATCATATTCATTCTTACCCATAATGTACGTATCATATTCAATATCCTCTATGTATGCGTCATCGGGGTTATCCAGTTCATGCTTAGGGTGCGAGTCTTGAATGAGAACATTTTGTTCCTCATCGCTTAGTCCCGCATCATTATCTCTGTTGCCGTCATCATCAAAGTTTTCAGCTGAAAACACTGATATTGCCGCTGTAAATATTACACTCAGAGAAAGCATCAACGCAATTATTTTTCTTAATTTATTCATGTTACTTCCCCCTTTATCGTATTACTATTGCCGCAATCGATGGCACATCGTTATGTCTTGAAATAATCACTCTCGAAGCTTTTGCCTCTCCTGCAAGATTAGATGGAATTATATCATCAAGACTTCCCAAATGAACTCCTTCGCGACTGTCCTCCAAAATATATACACGATTATTTTTAAGATTGAAGTATCTTTCGCATTTCAGACTGTTGCTTCCTGCTGTTCCCGGATATGTCTGTATAATCATTGATGAACCTGTTATTGATTTTACAATGCCAAATTCCGTTGAATATTGAACACCGGTGAACCAGTATGGATTTTTGCCTTGCCATATACGTCCCGATACAACATCGGTATCAGGATTAGCAGCCATGTCATCAAATGCGATAAGTGTCTTTGCAGAACCGATATATGACTTTGTTTCTCCGTATTCATTGCCTCTGATTACCACATCGGGATTATCATTGTTATCAAAATCAAATATTTTATGATAGTCAACAATTTCATTATTAGCATTCGTTGCAATCCTTATAAGGTCTCCCTCGTCAATGGTTGATGTAACAGGTCCTTCGCTGCTATTATACTGTCTTTCAAGTTCTACTCCCTCAGCGGTCACAAATTCCTGTTCTGTACCATTGTATAAAAGAGTTAGTAAATAACGCTCGTCATCATCAACAGAAGTGAGCGAAACATTCTTAACCGCCGCCATAACAGAACTGTAAGTGAGCTCATTTCCTCCTGCATTATCCGAACGTATTACGGCAATTCCCGCTACCATGTCCTTAGACATATTATATAGTTCCACCGTACCAAAAGTTGCAGACTTCAAATCTTTAAATTGCTTTATCTCATAATATTGGGAGTCGTCCATTAATGATTTGCTCGCCGGAACATACATTATTTTTGTCTTCTCCGAAAGTCTTGCATAACCCGGGAAACTCCTATAGTTTGCATTATAGTATGTGTCAGAAAGGTCTGTGCTGCGGGTGAATACACTTGCCGTTGTATAAAGCTCGTCAGCATCTACATATTGTGCAGTTTTTACTGACTGAATTTCACCATTATTATTCAGCTTGTATCTTATAAGCTGATTAACTGAATCCGGGTCTGTATTTACATCCTTGAATAGCTTTTCAATGTCTGTATATTCATTTACTTTTTTGTTATTTACCTTTGCATTCCGTGCGAACTCTAATGTTTCCATATTTCCGGATGTAGTATATACTTTTAGGTATGGTCCATCGCTATGCTCTGCCGGAAAAGCTTGTGCAAGATATGCAAAGTTATTTACCTCATCATTGTCATCAAATTCGGCATATGCTATTCTGCCACGATGGTCAAGCAATACACTGACAGCATTTCCTACTGACAATAATGAATATGTTGTATTTTGTGCCGCAAGAATATCTGTCAAGTCATACTCCGCATCATCAATACTAACTGTTAAATTCCCGTTGTTTCGAGCAGTCCTCTTAACAACTCCGTCAGCTTCTTCCCTCGATATGTAAATTACAGCATTTTCTTTTTGTTTATCCTCGATAACTGAAAGAATATCATAAATCTTTAAATTTCCTATCGATGTAAACTTTTCGTCAGTGTCATATACAATTACAGTTTCCAAATCATTAAGTTTTATCGACGGCTGATTATAATAATCATATAATGTATTTTCATACGGTGTAAGCTGATTTATACAGTATATTGCTTCTCTGATTACATTTACTGTATCATACATTCCATCATTGTTACTGTCTATCAGAATAACCTCATCAGCGTTTTTAATGTCTTCTGTATCATATTCAGCAACATAATTGTAATTATACAAGCGATTTATTGTCTTCGGAAGTGTTTCTTTCTTCTCCGAGTTTGTTGTTTCATTTTTATAATATTTCAATACAGAACCATCAAAGTCTGAAATCAAGTCCTGCTCTAATGAAAGGACATTATTTTTCTGGTTCGGCTCAATAAATTTTAGAGTTTCATCATCTTCAACGTAAAAAGCGTTTACTCTGTAACCAAGGTATCTGTATACATCTTTTATATCCGTACTGAAACTATAAGAACCTATTCTCACTTCATCTGCACTAAGACCTCCACTTCCGTCTAATGTGCGAGTTCCACATACATATACTATATCATCAAGAGTAAGTATTCTATGATAATAATACAAAGGTGTTATATCAGAAATAGAGTATATTGACGATTTATCCAAATCATCCACAACCATATATGCCTTGGACGCCGAATCAAATATCTCCAATATATCCATAAAAGAAAGCGTATCATCAATAGTCTTTCTCAAATTCGGAATAATATCGTTGCTTACCGCTACACTGTAGTATGAACTGATATTACCGCCGTTCTCGATAGCATAAACATCATATCCCAGTACACGGCACATGATAATAGCAACCTCACCCAGAGTTATCGGATTGTCAGCCCCAAATACTGAGTTGTTCTTATCAATATAACCGTTATCATAAAGAAAACGAATTTCATTGTAATATGTACTTCCGGGCACCACATCACTGAATATGGTCTTGTCATCGCTTTTCTCATAATTTTTAGCATTCACAAAACCTGCCAGATATTTTGCAAACTGACCTTTCGTTACAATACCGTTTTCCTCGTTAGGAAAAGGAATTATATCCAGTGCCATAAACTTTCCGGCAAGAAGCATATATCTGTCACTGCCTGTCAAATTCGTATACGATATGTTTCTTGATTTCATAAACAGAGATACAGAGTAAAGTATCTGAGCAGTCTGTGCTCTTGTTGCATTTGCCCTCGGCATAAAGCTTCCATCACCCATACCGTTTATAAGTCCAAGATTTTTTAGTGCATACACGCTATCTTTAGCATAATCAGAAATATCACCATCATCTGTAAAGCTATCTATCGCAGCACCGTTCAATTCACAGTTTTCTTGCTTAAGATATCGTACTATAAGAACTGACATATCTTGACGTGTAATTTTTTCTCCCACACCGAATATATCTTCCTCAATTCCACTTACGATACCCATATCGGCAGCAGTATTTACATATGGAGCATACCACTTATTCTCATCCACATCACTGAACTTATTATCAACATTTTCCGTTTCCTTTCCGAAAATTCCAAGAAGCATCTTAACAAACTCCTCACGGGTTACGGAATTATCTGTGCCAAAGCTTCCGTCTCCGCGTCCGCTGATAACTCCAAGATTTTTTAATGAATTTATCGCAGTATACGCCCAATGGTCCGTATTTACATCTGTAAATATTTTATTGTCTTTTTCAGATGACACAGTATCATTTCCGGTCACTTGCGAAACTATCATAGATGTACTGCCTTTTCCCGAACCGTTTCCTGATACTGAGCCTATCCCGTTCGTTTTATTTGGATTTTTACTGATAGAATTCATGTACTCATCAAGCAATGTCCCTAAAGATGACAACGACTCCACTCTTTTTTCAGTTACATATTTATAATATCCTGTACGATTACTGGCACTAAGTCCCTCAAGGCTGCTATAACTGATATAAGGTGCAAGTATATTCTTATTTTCTGAAATAAGATTGTCAATCTCACCATAACCATTTACGCATCCAAAAGCCACAAGCAGAGCATTTTCATTAAATGCACTTCTCAACGATTCTATAGAATCATAATCATTTTTTGCCGTAGCCGAAAGAACATTGCTGAGTAAACTATCAGATGTTATATACTTTTTAAAATAATCGGTTCCTCCGTCAAGTTCAGCCAAGTCATTATATGAGGAATATATCTCTTTTAAAGTTTGAATTGAATTTGTTTTGTTTAAAAGCTTAACTACAAGTTCTTCACCGATGTTTTTTCGTATATCGCTTACTGCTGATACGTTTCTGTCGGCAACCGACACGGCTTTTGCAATTTCAGACAATGTTAATTCCTGTGACAAATAATTGTCAAGATTTATTATTGCCTTATATTTTTCAAAATAATTTGCACAATCAGATTCGGTAGTGCCGAGAGTTTTATACTCGCTTATACATG
>PPYF01268589.1_pt1 | contig 21387 bp, 18 predicted proteins | sample 1559871 | NCBI WGS metagenome assembly PPYF01 (sample SAMN08240021, study PRJNA423297) | Human gut metagenome, whole genome shotgun sequencing project.
ACTTTCCATGCAGACAGAATACGATTATTATCCACTGTCAACTACAGAAGTGAAACTAACCGTTACCAATTATTCCCAACAAGAGTATATGTGTGGAAACGATTACAGCCTTACCTATTACAATAATGATAAACGACAATGGGAAACATTGCCAACCGACCCGATCATTGAAGATATAGCTTGGATATTAGACCCTGAATATCCTTCGGGAGAACAGACAATCAAGCTTTATACTTCCGAAGTTCCTAATCGTGCAGGCAAATATCGTATCTACAAAGCTTTCAACAGAAACGCCCAAGTTGCTTATGCAGAGTTTGAATTAGTTGATGAAGCCGGAGCCAAACGGCTGAGAAAACAGATGGATGCCGCCTCTTGGAATGGCAAGACAATTTCATCACAGAATATTTATGGCTCTGGTATGCGCGGTGATTCAATCTTTGTGGATTTGATTAATAATTCCATTCATTTTCAAAAATTATTCAGAAAGGAGATGCTTAACTATTCTGCCATTAACTATGGAGCAGTACGCAAACCTTCCCCCTTTACACAAAGAGCATATACCGACACACTGCAAATAAGCATGAAAACCGAGAAGCCTGTTTACCCGATTGGAACAGAAAGTGTAAATGTAATACTAACCAACAAGAACTTGAGCCAACAAAATTTATTCTTTGGCGAATATTATTTTGTAGCACGCAAACAGGGAAAACAATGGATACCATTACATGACAACAGTTTGGTGCACGACATTGGCATTATATTGAAACCTGACGGTGATTACCATTTCAAAGCCAAACTCTATCCATTGTTCAATGACAATACTTCCGGTCAATATCGGGTTTACAAAGAAGTGGAATTTAACGGTATAAATAAGAAGTGGTATATGGCAGCAGAATTCAAGATTGAATAAAAATGATAGCATAAAACCATTACTGTTTTTCAGACAGATTAATATCCTTACAAGTATCTGTCACGCCTATATACCTGTTATAAGAAAACAAAAGCCATACACAATAACAGATAAAACGAAGTATAACCTATTAGTCCTCAGCATGAAACTTTTAGTTTCGCTAAAGGAAACAAAAAATCCCAACTGGCAAAACATCTATTTTCCTTTCACTATCTTTATATTAAGATAGAATGCGGCTCAGCACAGTCAAGTTTGAAAACTGTGTTTTCACTTGCCTCTACTCTCGCCTTTCACTATCTTTGCCGCATGAAAACGGAATTAAAGGAAAACGGAGGGCTCCCGGCACATATACTCTGGACGCTTGCTATCGTGGCAGGTCATCACCGGAATCTGCTCCATGATACCGCAGATCTTCGTGCCGATAGCTTCCCAGTTTTCCCGTCCGGAGAATAAAGGACGCAACGTAGGCATCGTCATATCCGGTCTGCTCACCGGCATACTCGCCTCGCGCGTCGTCAGCGGGTTTGTCGGCGAAGTGCTGGGTTGGCGCGAAATGTACTTCATTGCGGCAGGCATGATGCTGCTGTGCGCCATTGCCGTACTAAAAATACTGCCGGACATACAGCCTACATTCCGGGGAAAGTACGGCGATTTGATGAAATCCCTGTTCTCCCTTATCAAAGACTATCCGTCTTTACGCATCTACTCCATACGCGCTGGCATTGCATTCGGCTCTTTCCTCGCGATGTGGTCGTGCCTCGCATTCAAAATGGGACAAGCCCCGTTCTATGCCGACAGTGATGTTATCGGCATTTTGGGACTGTGCGGAATAGCAGGTGCATCTACCGCATCCCTCGTAGGGAAATATGTGAAAAAAGTAGGAATACGCAACTTCAACTTCATCGGTTGCGGTCTGATTCTGCTGGCATGGGCATCGCTCTACTTCTGCGGCAACACCTATGCCGGCATCATCGCCGGCGTGCTACTGATAGATATCGGCATGCAGTGCATCCAGCTCAGTAACCAAACGAGCATTTTCGATATATGCCCTTCGGCATCCAACCGGGTAAACACTATTTTCATGACAACCTATTTCACCGGCGGTTCATTGGGGACCTTCCTCGCCGGCAGTTGCTGGCAGACCTGGGGCTGGGCAGGAGTAGCAGGCATAGGCACGGTGCTGACCCTGCTGTCTCTTCTGATTACCATCTGCCATAAAGAGCAACAGCATGCCCCGTTCCCTTGATATTTTTTCATAGAAAACACAAAAAGAAATTTCAAATTGCTTTGATTTTCTTCATAATTATTATACATTTGTCGAATACAGATTTAATTAATAAACATTTATCTAAAATCATCTGATTATGGAAACACACAAGAAAATCACAGTGACAGGGGTTCTTTCCGAAGGTATCGGCTTAGGCATTAAAAATGCAGTATCCATGTTGGGAGCTACTGTTCTCTGGCTGCTCACTATTTGGATTCCTTACCTGAATGTAGGCACAACCATCGCTATGAACACCATTCCCATTGAATTGAGCAAAGGAAAGGTTATTTCCCCCTTATTCATCTTCGACGGGAAATACCGTAAGTACATGGGGGAATATTTCACCTTGATAGGTTTGATGTACCTTGCCATTATTCCCGCCTTGTTTTTCATGATTATACCGGGAATCATCATATCCATAGGCTGGTCGCTCGCAATCTACATCTTACTCGATAAAGGCGTGGCTCCGGGCGAAGCCATGATTCGAAGCAACAAAGCCACTTACGGTTACAAATGGACTATCTTCGGCGTATCATTCCTGTTGGGACTGGCTTTCTATGTCCTTATGATGATTATCTTCAACATAGCAAGCGGCGGATTTGCAATGCTCCTTCTCTTCATCATCGCCATTGTATACACTGTGGCAGCACTTGGATGTACCGCTGTCATTTACCGCAACCTAACGGCAGAAGCACAGCCGGAAGCAACGGAAACTGCGGCAGAAGTATAAACAGCTATTGAAAAACACACCCAAAAGCCCCTTTCGCTTTTAAGAGGGTATGTCAAAACTAAAATTCGCTTACGATTTTTTAGGCACGGAATTACACGGATTTCACGGAAACACAAATTACACGGAAAACACAGATTTTCTTTATTCTTTTTTCGTGAAATCCGTGTAATTCCGTACCTAAAAGAAATCATTAAATGTATTTTGACACCCTCATACGGAACAGCGAAAGGGGCTATTGTCTGTCGATATTTCCTCTTCTTATCTCGATACCCGTCCCGATGTATTTCCATTCATCAGGCTTTCCACCTCATCCACCGTCACCAGATTGAAGTCTCCATAAACGGTATTTTTTAATGCGGAAGCGGCAAGAGCAAAATCCAATGCCTTCCGGTCATCATCCGGATAAGTGATCAGACCGTATATCATACCACCCACAAAAGCATCACCAGCGCCTACACGGTCTGTTTCATGTTCAATATCATAAATGCCTGTATGCTTCAAAGTTCCGTCGGAATAAAGAATGGCAGCAAGCACGTTATGATTGGATGTTATGGAATTACGCAATTCCAGAAACACTTTTTGACAACGTGGGACAAGTCGCTCCACCTCTTGTCCGAACTTCTCGAAAGATGGCAAATCAGACTCAAAAGAAACATCGGCGGCATCAACAGCTCTAAATCCTACGGGCTGTATGCCGAGAATCTCCTGATACTCAGGTTCTGCGCCGAAAATGACATCGCTGTACTGCACCAACGGCTGCATCACTTCGGCAGCAGTACAACCGTAGTTCCAAAGTTTCTTGCGGAAATTCAAATCACACGAGATGGTAAGCCCCATACGGTCGGCTATTTCAAGCGCTTCCCGGCAAGCGTCGGCTCCCTCTTGCGAAAGGGCGGCAGCAATGCCCGACCAATGAAACCAGCCTGCATCGGCAAAAATGGTTTCCCAATCGATCATACCCGGACGAAGCGTGGCGAAAGAAGAACCCTCGCGGTCGTACACCACATTGGAGTTTCGGAAAGCTGCGCCGCATTCCAGATAATACAATCCCAAACGTTTACCGCCAAACACAATGCCGTCCGTCCCCAGCCCGCTGGCACGAAGCGAATTGATACATGCACGCGACACGGCATTATCGGGCAGACGGGTAACAAATTCCGTAGGAATGCCGAAGTGCGCCAAAGACACTGCCACATTAGCCTCACTGCCACCATATGTAGCAATAAATTCATTAGTCTGCGAAAAGCGGCGGAAACCGGGCGTAGTAAGCCGTAGCATAACTTCACCGAAAGTAACGACTTTCTTATAGGTGGAAAGGGATTTCTTTTTCATAAGTCTTATATATTCAAAAGCATCAATGGGAAGTCAAATATACTATCAAAATTCCAAGTAAACGCAAAGAATTGATAATATTTATTGGCAGGAAAGGAAAATAGAAAGGTATTAGGCAGTTTTGTTGTATTTTTGTCACGTCATATTTACAGTAAGATTATCGCATGAGTACAACAAAGAAAATTCCTTCTCCTCTTGTATCCTTTCTCCCCATCGTCCTCTTAATAGGAATGCTGTTTGCCACCATCCGCACTTTCGGCAGTGACGCTTTGAGCGGCGGAAGCCAGATATCCCTGCTCACCACCACAGCCGTTTGTGTCTTTATAGGCGTTGCTTTCTACCGGATTCCCTGGAGAGATTACGAAATAGCCATTACCAACAATGTGGCGGGAGTGACTTCCGCCATTATCATACTGCTGATTATCGGTGCGCTGAGCGGCGTATGGATGATTAGCGGAGTAGTCCCTACTCTCATATACTACGGAATGCAGATTATACATCCGGACTTTTTCCTCACCTCTACCTGCGTTATCTGCGCATTGGTGTCCATCATGACGGGAAGTTCGTGGACCACCATCGCCACTATCGGCATCGCCCTCCTGGGAATAGGCAAGGCGCAAGGGTTTGAAGAGGGCTGGATTGCAGGTGCCATTATTTCGGGAGCGTATTTCGGCGATAAAGTATCGCCGCTGTCGGATACAACGGTACTTGCCGCATCCGTCACGGACACTCCGCTGTTCCGCCATATCCGCTACATGATGATTACCACCATTCCGTCGCTCGTCATTACGCTGGTTATCTTTACGGTAATGGGATTTGCCTGCGAAACCAGCGGTACGGAGCAGATAGCCGAGTTTACCGCATCGCTGAATGCCAGATTCCACATTACACCGTGGCTGCTGATTGTTCCGGTGGTTACGGGAATATTGATTGCACGCAAAGTACCCTCTATCATCACCCTGTTTCTATCCACGCTTCTGGCTGCAACTTTCGCTATTATATTTCAGCCCGAACTGCTGCACGAGATTTCCCGAAACAATGATTTGTTTGAAGGGACAATGATGAGCCTGTACGGCAGTACCAGCCTGCAAAGTGACAGTGCCATGCTGACTGAGCTGATTGCCACACGGGGCATGGCAGGAATGATGAACACGATATGGCTCATTATCTGCGCCATGTGTTTCGGTGGAGCAATGACGGCAAGCGGTATGCTGGGAAGCATCACTTCCGTATTCGTCCGGTTCATGAAGAATACGGTCAGTGTGGTAGCATCCACCGTCGGTTCGGGAATATTTCTCAATCTTGCCACAGCCGACCAATACATCAGCATCATCCTTACCGGAAACATGTTCAGCAACATTTACGAGAAGAAAGGATACGAAAGCCGCCTACTGAGCCGCACCACGGAAGATGCCGTTACCGTAACCTCGGCCCTCATCCCGTGGAACACGTGCGGAATGACTCAGGCTACCATTCTGAGCGTACCCACACTGACCTATCTTCCTTATTGTTTCTTCAACCTCATCAGCCCGCTGATGAGCATACTCGTTGCGGCAATCGGATATAAGATAGTGAGAAGGAAATAACTTCATAGCCCCGCCGCCAACTCCTTAAATCTCATAAAATTAAAAAAGAGAGTGAACAATCGCGGATGGGCATTGTTCTTGCAATAAACTTATAACGAACAATATAATTTAAACCTAAACAAAAATTAAGTATGAAAAAGTTTATTGCATTAGCAGCATTAGTATTGATGAGCATGGTGACAACCACCGTGTATGCACAAGAGAGTAACGCACAACGCCGTGCAGATCGCAAAGCCCAAAGAGACGCAGAGCGCGCACGCCTGAAAGCGGAACAGCAGGCAGCCGACGCGGTCTCCTACGATGATGCCGTAGCAGCGCTGAAAGCACAGAAGTTTGTATTGGAAGCCAATCAGGTAATGTTCCGCAACGGGCAGACGGCTTTCGTCACTTCCAACACAAACTTCGTATTGGTAAATCAGGCACGCGGTACGGTACAGGTGGCTTTCAACACGGTTTATCCCGGTCCTAACGGTATCGGCGGCGTAACAGTGGACGGGACGGTATCGGACATGAAAATGTCTACCGACAAACGCGGCAACATCAACTGCAATTTCAGCATCCAGGGTATCGGCATCTCCGCACAGATATTCCTTACGCTGACCAACGGCGGTAATAATGCAACCGTTACCATCAGCCCGAACTTCAACTCCAATACTATGACTTTAAGTGGCAGCCTGCTGCCGTTGAACCAATCGAATATCTTTAAGGGACGTTCCTGGTAGGCCTATTACAATATATATATTCCCAACTCCGCTGCAAGTCGCTTAAAAAGTGTACATTTGCAGCGGAGTTTTATATATTATATTCATCATGAGAGAATTTATCATCGCGGACAATCAAGATATAACCAAAGCAGGCATGATGTTTCTGTTGAGCAAACAGAAAGACACCGCCTTGCTGCTGGAAGCCGACAATAAAGCGGAGCTTATACAACAGCTACGGTTACATCCCGAAGCGGTGGTTATATTGGACTATACACTGTTTGACTTTACCGGCGCCGATGAACTGATTGTATTGCACGAACGCTTCAAAACAGCGGACTGGTTACTGTTTTCCGACGAACTGAGCGTCGGCTTTCTGCGACAAGTATTGTTCAGCAGCATGGCATTCGGAGTAGTGCTGAAGGACAATTCCAAAGAAGAGATACTCACAGCACTGCAATGCGCTTCACGTAAGGAACGCTTTATATGTAATCACGTCAGCAACTTATTACTCTCGGGAAATAACCAGTCGGCTGCTCCCCACCCCACTCTGCAAAACGCTCTGCTGACGCCTGCCGAAAGAAGTATTCTGAAAGAGATTGCATTAGGAAAAACGACCAAAGAAATAGCAGCCGAAAGAAACCTCAGTTTCCATACCGTGAACAGCCACCGGAAAAACATCTTCAGAAAACTGAATGTGAACAATGCCCACGAAGCTACGAAATATGCTATGAAAGCGGGCATTGTGGATTTGGTGGAGTACTATATCTGATTTCCCCGCTTCCGATACAAAGCTTGGCAGCCTCATCATATACAACGCCAAACTGGCCGGGAGCTATGCCCTGCAACTTCTCATCTGAAACAATACGATAGCCTGTTTCGTCCTGCCACAGCCTGCCGCCGATAAATCCGGGAGCATGGCGTATCTTGAACGTAACCGGAATCTCATCTTTAATGCCTTCCCACGGATTTTCCGTAATAAAATGAAAATCCTGCATACTGAACTCATGTCCGTATTGCAGTTCCGTATCATATCCGTGCGACACATAAATTACATTCTCGTCCGTATCTTTACGAACCACAAACCAAGGTCCGCCACTCAAGCCCAAGCCTTTACGCTGACCGATAGTATGAAACCAATAACCGCGATGCGTACCCAGTATCTTCCCCGTTTCCAACTCAACAATCCGGCCTTCCTTTTCTCCGAGGAAACGACGAACAAAGTCATTATAATTAATCCGTCCCAAGAAACAGATTCCTTGACTGTCTCGTCTTCGGGCACTGGGCAACTGAGCTTTCAAAGCAATATCGCGCACTTCCTGTTTCATCAGTCCGCCCAACGGGAACATCAGTTTGGACACTTGCAGGTAGTCTATCTGCGCAAGAAAGTCCGTCTGGTCTTTTACGGGGTCGAGGGCTGTTCCCAGCCAGGTCTTTCCATTCTGCAGAACGGTAGTAGCATAATGTCCGGTTGCCGTAAAGTCGAAGTGCCTGCCGACCAGCTGTTCAAAGCAACCGAATTTAATCAGCTTGTTGCACATCACATCCGGATTCGGAGTGAACCCGCGGCTAACTTTTTCAATAGCATAAGCGGCTACATTATCCCAGTACTCCCGATGTAAATCGACAACTTCCAGCGAAAGACCGTAACGGCGCGCTACGGCAGAAGTCATCTCCAGGTCTTCTTCTGCCGAACAGTCCATATACTCGGCATCATCCTTTCCTATCTTTATATAAAACAGAGAGGGACGGTAACCTTGCTCACAAAGGAGATGTACGACAACCGAACTGTCAACACCCCCGGATAATAAAACGGCAATATTCATATTAATAATGTATCTAACATTTCATCCGACGAACAAATGGTTTCATCGGACGAAATGCTCTTTTGTTCCGGACTTAAATTTTCTCCAACGCTTGGGACAAATCATCCAACAAGTCATCTATATGCTCCGTCCCTACTGAAAGGCGTACCGTTCCCGGCTTAATGCCCTGCTCTGCCAATTCCTGTTCATTCAATTGCGAATGGGTGGTAGTAGCGGGATGTATGACAAGCGACTTTACATCTGCTACATTTGCCAATAATGAGAATATCTGCAAGTTGTCAATAAATGTCTGAGCTTCCTTCTCTCCACCCCTTACCTCAAAGGTAAAGATGGAACCTGCTCCTTTCGGGAAATACTTCCGGTATAACGCATGGTCCGGATGATTTGGTAAAGACGGGTGGTTCACAGCCGCCACTTTAGGATGATTCTTCAAAAACTCCACCACTCTCAGCGCATTCTCCACATGGCGTTCCACACGCAAAGAGAGTGTTTCCAAACCCTGCAAAAGAACAAAGGCATTGAAAGGACTGATGGCAGCTCCGGTATCGCGCAACAAAACGGCACGGATACGGACAGCATATGCAGCCGCACCTGCCGCATCGGTAAAGCGCACGCCATGATAGCTTGGATCGGGTTCGGTCAGTTGCGGAAATTTACCGGAAGCCACCCAATCGAACTTGCCGCCATCTACAATAACACCGCCTAAAGAAGTACCATGCCCGCCAATAAATTTCGTGGCGGAATGTATCACAATATCAGCACCATGTTCGATAGGGCGAATCAGATAAGGAGTACCGAAGGTGTTGTCGATAATCAAAGGGATTTTATGACGATGAGCGATTTCGGCAACAGCACCAATATCAATAACATTGGAGTTAGGATTTCCCAATGTCTCGATAAACACGGCCTTTGTATTCTCCTGAATAGTTTTTTCGAAGTTGGATAAATCGCTCGGATCAACAAAGGTGGTCGTGACACCGTAAGCCGGTAATGTATGCGCCAGTAGATTGTATGTTCCGCCATAAATGGTTTTGGCGGCTACGATGTGGTCACCTGCACGCGTAATATTCTCGAAAGCATAGGTCACAGCCGCTGCACCGGAAGCAACCGCCAGCCCTGCAACACCGCCTTCAAGGGCGGCAACACGTTGCTCGAATACTCCTTGTGTGGGATTCGTCAGTCTGCCGTAGATGTTCCCCGGCTCTTGCAACGCAAAGCGGGCAGCTGCATGTGCCGAATTGCGGAATACGTACGAAGTAGTCTGATAAATAGGTACGGCACGCGCATCTGTAGCGGGGTCGGGCTGTTCTTGTCCTGCATGAAGTTGCAGTGTCTCAAAATGTAAATTCTTTGTGTCCATTGTCAGTTGTATTTATGAGAGGATAGAAGCCTGTTTCCAATCCTCCCCGATTTATACTCGGATGTTGCAAAGATAGAGGGATAAAACCAAGCAAGCTATGACATACAATAGGGAATTTTATACCATATTTGTGGTAGATACAAGAAGTATTCGCTATTTTTGCGGACGAAAACCAAATGATATAGAGACTGATGAAGATAAGGAAGCTGTTATATTTTCCCTTACTGGGACTCCTTGCACTGACAAGCCTGTTTTCCTGCGGAGAAGACCGCTGGAAAGAATACTATCCGCTGACAGGGCGCGACCTGTGGATGGACAGCCTGATGCGGGAAGTCTACTTATGGTACGAGGATATTCCGGCTGCCAACAGTCTGAACTATTTTCAGGCTCCGGACGCTTTCTTAAAAAGTATCTTATCAAAAAACGATAAAGGCTTTTCCACCGTCGATTCAATAATGGATACGCCGTTGCCAAGTTATGGTTTTGACTACACATTATATAAAGTGGCTACCAGCGACACAACCTATACTGCCCTCGTATCATACGTGGCAAAGAACTCTCCCGCCGAGGATGCCGGACTGGAACGCGGCAACTGGATAATGCTTGTCGACGGCGACTCCATCACCAAAAAGACGGAAGAAAGGCTTATAGATGGCGGTGCACGAACATTGCGCATCGGAAAGTATGTGATAGTAAAAGAGGAGAACAACGGCGGCACAGAGGGGGATACGGAAAACGGAGAGAACGAAGAAGAAGAAGATAAAGAGGTAGGAATCATACAGGAAACAGGAGATGTTGCACTCCCGGCAGTCCGTCCGGTAACGGAGAGCGCCATCTATGACACAAATTTTATACAACTGGAAGACACTGATTACAAGATAGCCTATCTGGCATACAACTCTTTCACTGCCGGCACTGCGGAACAGAGTGAGAAGTACAACAATGAGTTACGTGCTTTCTCCCAAGAATGCAAGCAACGCGGCATTAATAATCTTGTACTCGACTTCCGCTATAATTCCGGTGGAGAAATGGAATGCGTGCAACTTCTCGCAGATATCCTTGTACCTGCCGATAAATTGGAAAGCCCTTTTGCTTTCTTGCAATATAATGATAAGCAAAGCGCCCAAAACCGTGACCTGATATTGGACTCCCAACTCTTGCAAGGCGGAGTCAATCTGAATCTGCCCACCGTTTATATCATCACAAGCGGAACCACTGCCGGTGCAGCGGAAATGCTTATTAACTGCCTGAAACCCTATATGAAGGTAGTGCTCATCGGACAGACAACCAAAGGAGAATACGTGGCTACGGAAACTTTCATCAATCCCAAATACCTCTGGGCGGTACGTCCGGTCGTATGCGAAGTATTCAACTCCAACGGAGAAGCGGACTATAGCGCAGGCTTTAAGCCGGATATCGCTATCAACGAAACATCCTACCTGCAATACTATCTGCCCTTAGGCGAGCCTGACGAAATTTTGCTCCATACAGCCCTGCAAGTCATAGCTGGAATTGTCGAATTGCCGACCCCAAAAACAGGCACTGCCATAGTCCGGAGTTTCACCACTCAAAAGAACCTGCGCAAGGGGTTGATTGTCAAATAGCAGAAACAATGAATTAAACAACGGAAATAATGAGAAAAATAGTCTTTGCATTGTCGGTTGTACTCACAGTAATGACAGCTTGTGAAGACAATAATGACTCTACCGTCAACGGAAACCGCTCTGCCGTACCCTTTTCCAAAATTCAATTATCGGAAAAAAGTGCCTATGAAGCGGGAGTACCTACAGTAACCACCACTCAAACCTACTCATACAGTCAGGGACAATTGACCGGATTCACTATCGTACAAAGTTATTCGGTTCAAGGCGAACCGATGTGCATTGAAAACGCAGCATCAGTAACTTATAGTGAACATCAGGCTGTAGTAACGGATAATTTCGGCAATGTGTCAGTCTATACCCTGGACGACAAAGGATACGCCACCTCATGTACACGGCAGGAAAACGGTACGATCCGCACTTATACTTTCTCGTATTTCACCGCTCCGGAAGGTAAATATTACCTGAAAAACATAACCGAAAGCATCAATGACGGCGTATACGCATCCATCGACATAGACTACGGCAACTATCAGGCATTGCGCATCCGGCAAAAGACAGATGCTTACGGGCAGGCATATACGGCTACCACTCCGGCAAATGACGGAATAAATAATCTGTCAGGAGTTCCCTGCCTGTTTCTCGCCGAATTATATCCGCTTTCGCTACATACAGCCGCTCTATACGGGAAATTCCTGGGAGAGCCGTTTCCTATTTTAATAGACCGGATTATCCCCGATGGAAATAAAGAGGTCACCAATTATATCTTCTCTTTTGACAAACGCAATCTCATGACTTCCTGCAAAGAAGTCATAAACAGTTACGGCACGGATTATACCCGTACCGTAAGCTATGTAATTGAATAATCATCTGCTAAAGAATTTGCAGAAAAACAGAATGTGATAATCTATGGAATTATTCCAATACGTACCGGTATGACCGCCGGGACGTGTTATAAAATCGTGGTCTATTTTGCACTCCAGCAACCTTTTGTGCAGGTTCCTGTTCACATCAAGGAAGAAATCGCTTTCACCGCAATCGACAATCAGAGCCAAATCGCCGTTCTTCAGTTTATCAACCTGATTGATTACCGTGTGGCTATCCCATACCGCCTCATTGGCGGCAAGCTCGCCCAACTGCTTCTTCATCTCCCAGTTATCAGGAAACGGACGGATATCCACTCCGCCACTCATACTTCCCGCCGCACCGAATATATCGCTGTGGCGGATAGCATTCCACAACGCACCATGTCCACCCATGCTCAAACCGCTGATGGCACGCGCACTCTTCTTGGGAATTGTAGCATAATGCTCATCCGTATACTTCACCAGTTCCGAAGAGATGAAAGTTTCATAACGATAAGCGGAATTCCGGGGACTGTCCCAATACCAACTGTTCTTACCATCGGGACATGCAAATATTACGCCTTTTTCATCAGCAATCCGAGGCAGCTCCGGTTTGACGCCAATCCACGTACGTGCGTTACCTCCATAACCATGCAACAGATAGATTACTGGACAAGCTTGCGGATTTCCGGCAACAACCTTATCCGGAAGAATATAAACCACCTTTACCTCCCTGTTCATCGAAGGACTTTTTACAAACACAGTATCTACACGTGCGGCATGTACACTTAAAGCCAGCACTTGCAATAAGAATACGAACAGATAAAGTTTGTTTTTCATGCTATTTTGTTTAATCTTCTTAAGGAACGGCAATATTAATAATAAATATCCGAAAAACATTATCTTTGTACACAAACAATTTGTAATCCAAACATGGAATTTATCATTATTCTATTTCTACTTATCCTGAACGGCATCTTTGCCATGTACGAAATTGCATTAGTATCTTCAAGTAAAGCACGCTTAGAGACTCTTGTAAGCAAAGGAAACAAAAGTGCAAAAGGGGTTTTGAAACAACTGGAAGAGCCCGAAAAATTTCTATCTACCATTCAAATTGGCATTACGCTGATTGGTATCATATCAGGTGCATATGGCGGCGTAGCCATAGCCGATGATGTAACTCCGCTATTTGCCATGATTCCCGGCCTGGAATTGTATGCCAAAGACCTGGCAATGGTTACTACAGTAGCCGTTATCACCTATTTGTCGCTCATTATCGGAGAGCTGGTTCCAAAATCAATGGCGCTGAACAATCCGGAACGCTATGCTACCCTGCTCAGTCCTTTTATGATTATCCTGACAAAAGTATCCTATCCGTTTGTCTGCCTCCTCAGTGCTTCAACCAAACTAACAAACAAGCTTATCGGCATGAAAGACGGGGAAGAACGGCAGATGACACAGGAAGAACTGAAAATGATTTTGCATCAAAGTTCCGAGCAGGGCGTTATCGACAAAGAAGAGACTGAAATGCTGCGTGATGTTTTCCGCTTCTCGGACAAACGTGCCAACGACCTGATGACGCACCGCCGCGATGTAATCGTGTTGCACCCCTCCGACACGCAAGAAGAAGTGCTTCGGATTATCCAGGAAGAGCACTTCAGCAAATATCTGTTGGTGGAAAACGGCAAAGACGAAATCATAGGCGTTGTTTCTGTAAAAGATATTATCCTGATGCTGGGTGGTGAGCAACCGTTCAATCTTCGCACAATTGCACGTCCGCCCTTGTTTATTCCCGAAAGTTTGTATGCCAAAAAGGTTTTAGAGCTATTTAAGAAGAACAAAAACAAGTTCGGAGTTGTTGTAGACGAGTATGGCAATACAGAAGGCATTATCACTCTGCACGATTTGACGGAAAGTATCTTCGGTGATATTCTGGAAGAGAACGAAACGGAAGAAGAGGAAATAGTGACCAGAGCCGACGGTTCCATGCTGGTAGAAGCTTCGATGAATATAGATGACTTTATGGAAGCAATGGGGATATTGAATTATGATGACCTGAAGGAAGAGGACTTTACCACTTTAAGCGGACTCGCCATGTTCCTTATAGGACGCATCCCGAAAGCCGGTGACATTTTCAGCTACAGAAACCTGGAGTTTGAAATAATGGATATGGACCGCGGCAGAGTAGACAAACTGCTCGTTATTAAACGGAATGATGAAGAATAACGCCACCGGCGTCTCTTTATATTAATTTAAACCATTAAAGCAATGAAAAAAGTAATGATGATTGCAGCGATTGCCGCTGCATTGGTATCCTGCCAATGACAGTGTAGGCCCTAACGGTGAAAGCGGCTATACATTGGTCACAACTTATCTGGATGCGGAAGGACAGGGAAAAAACACCTCCTTCACCTCCAAAGGAAAACGTCAGGTTATTCAGAAAGACGTCAACAATAATAAGAAAACCGCCTATAAGCTGACTCCCGACAACGGTGACTCTCCCGTGTATTTCGTGGTTGTAAACGATACTACATTAAGACTGGTAAACGATAGCCTGCAAGAGGCTGTAAGCGATTTGAATTATGATATCGTACAGGTAAAGTAAAACAGTTGCCACTGAATATAAAAAAGGAAGTTAACTTCATGCCAAGCATGATATTAACTTCCTTTCTTTATGATATAAACTTATTACGGTTATCTTCTTAACTCATTATATCAACCAAGCTAACAGAATACTCCGCAACTATTTTCCAACTTATTTCTTCGGAGAAGAGTATCTTGCATTCAGACCGTCCAAAATTTCACGGGTAATGTTATAAATGCTGTCGGCATACAACAGATTGTCAAAACCGGTGTTGCTGATAATCATACTGTAACCCTTAGTCTTGTTATACTCCTTCAGGAAAGCATTGATAGAATCACGCAACTGCAAGCTGTTCTTTTCGTTCTCGCTCATCAGTTCAGCCTGCAACTTATTACCTAAGTTCTGCAAATCCTGTTCCAATTTGGCAATACGGTTATACTCCTGCTGGGCGCGTTCCTGCGTCAAATAAGCGTTGTTCTGAACTTTTGTCTGGAATTCCTGTTTCTGACGGTCGAGGTCCTTTGCTTTCTGGTTCAAAGTCAAACGTACATTTTCGCTCTTCTTCACCATTGCCTCATTCAAATCGACGCAGTAGTTATATTTTGCCAAAAGCGTATCTATTTCTACATAAGCAATTTTCATTCCGGACAGTCCGGCTGCCTGTGCTGATGCATTAGTCGTCTGATTATCCGCTTTACCGGCGCATTGAGAAAATAAAACGATTAGTGCAAGAGCTGCCAAACCGTTTACGAGGTAGTTTAATCTCTTCATAATTTGTAAAAGCATTTGGAATTTGTTTTTACTTTTATCAGCACTGTTTTGTGGGTGCAAATATAGGGCTTTGGTTGGACTAAGCACCCTTTTTTACTCTAAAAAAAGAGAAAGGGAAATAAAATAGCCAATTAATTTAACCATATTTAGCAATAAGAGGTTAATTTGTACAAGATTTGAATTTCAGAAACAGAAGATCAGGATACGCTTCACTTGTATCCTGGCTGCTATAAACTATTAAGATATGGAAAAAAAAGATTTGAAACCGGCTGGCGTATTCCACTATTTCGAGGAAATCTGCCAGGTACCGCGCCCTTCCAAAAAGGAAGAAAAGATTATCGCTTTTCTAAAAGCATTCGGAGAAAAACATAAGTTGGAAACAAAGGTGGACGAAACCGGAAACGTACTGATTAAAAAGCCTGCCACTCCGGGCATGGAAAACCGAAAGACCGTTGTGCTACAGTCGCATGTAGACATGGTATGCGAGAAGAATAATGATGTGAAGCATGACTTCCTCACCGACCCTATCGAGACCGAGATAGACGGGGAATGGCTGAAAGCCAAAGGTACGACGCTGGGGGCGGACAACGGTATCGGTGTAGCCACCGAACTTGCCATCCTTGCCGATGACAGTATCGAACACGGACCTGTCGAATGCCTGTTCACCGTAGACGAGGAAACCGGACTGACCGGTGCCTTTGCCTTACAAGAAGGTTTCATGAGCGGTGACATCCTGCTGAATCTCGATTCCGAAGATGAGGGAGAATTGTTCATCGGCTGTGCGGGCGGCATAGACTCCGTAGCCGAATTCACTTATAAAGAGGTGGATGTACCTGCCGGATATTTCTGCTGCAAGGTACAGGTAAAAGGACTTAAAGGCGGACATTCCGGCGGCGATATCCATTTAGGACTCGGTAATGCCAACAAATTATTGAACCGCTTCCTGAGTCAGACTTTCAAGAAGTACGATATGTATCTCTGCGAAATCGACGGCGGCAACCTGCGCAATGCCATTGCACGCGAAGCACATGCCGTTATAGCCATCCCCGAAGCCGACAAGCATGCACTGCGTACCGACTTGAATGTATTCGCCGCCCAGGCGGAAGCCGAATATGCTGTAGCAGACCCCGATTTGCAGTTTACCCTCGAATCGGAAAATCCCCGTGCCAAAGCTATCGACAAAGACACTGCCAAACGTCTGTTACAGGCTCTTTACGCAGCTCCACACGGAGTATATGCCATGAGCCAGGACATTCCGGGTCTTGTGGAAACCTCCACCAATCTGGCATCCGTAAAGATGAAACCCGGTAACATCATCCGTATCGAGACAAGCCAGCGCAGTTCTATCGAGTCTTCCAAACAAGACATTGCGACTATGGTACGTACCGTATTCGAAATGGCAGGAGCCAACGTATCTTTCGGCGACGGCTATCCGGGCTGGAAACCCAATCCGCACTCGGAAATCCTGGAAATTGCGGCGGAATCATATAAGCGTCTGTTTGGTGTGGATGCCAAAATAAAGGCTATCCATGCCGGACTGGAGTGCGGGTTATTCCTCGACAAATACCCCTCTTTGGATATGATTTCCTTCGGGCCTACCCTGCAGGGAGTACACTCTCCTGATGAACGGATGCTTATCCCCACTGTACAAAAGTTCTGGGATCACCTGCTTGATATATTGAAGCATATCCCTGCCAAGAATTGATGAGCTTACATAAATGGAGATATAAAGAAAGAATGCGGAGCAAAAGAAGACATGCTCCGCTTCTTTTTATCCCGCTATCCGCTCTGATGCTTCTTGCTTTCCTGACTTCCGCTCCACTCCACGGGCAAGAGAAGAAAGATACTCTTACCTTCCGCATCATGGGTTACAACGTAGAAAACCTGTTTGACTGCCGCCATGATACCCTGAAAAACGACCGTGAGTTTCTGCCCGATGCCGTCCGGCGCTGGAACTATACCAAATACAAAAAGAAACTGAATGCCATTGCACGTGTCATCATTGCCGCAGGCAAATGGACACCACCCGCACTGGTTGCCCTCTGTGAAGTGGAGAACGACAGTGTGCTACGCGACCTTACCCGCTACTCCGTCCTGCGTGAGGCCGGCTACCGCTATGTAATCACTCACTCTCCCGACGAACGGGGCATCAATGTGGCGCTGCTCTATCAAAGAGGCATCTTCAAATTACTTTCCAACCGAAGCTATCCGGTAATGAAACCTCGCAGAAACAGCCGCCCCACACGCGATATTCTCCACGTCAGCGGACAGCTTTTAAACTCCGACACTTTGGACGTATTTGTCGTGCATTTTCCGTCCCGGTCCGGCGGGGCAAAAGCGTCCGAACCGTACCGCCTGGCAGCGGCACAAAGATTGAAAGACACAACAGACAGCCTGCTCCGGATCCGCACCCGCCCTCAAATCATCATTATGGGAGATTTCAACGACTATCCTGACAACAAATCCATACAGAAGATACTGAAAGCCGGAATACCGCCCACAGAAACGGACTCTTTGGATTCCCGGACGCTTTACCATCTTTTAGCAAGAAAAGGCATTAACAACAAGCATTTCGGCAGCTACAAATATCAGGGGGAATGGGGACTGCTCGACCATATCATTCTTTCCGGCAACCTGCTGATGCCAGGTTCTCCCTTATACACCGCAGAGGAGAAAGCCGGTGTGTTCCGTGCTCCTTTCCTTCTGACCGAAGACCGGAAATACGGCGACGAACAACCCTTCCGCACCTACTACGGCATGAAATATCAAGGGGGATACAGTGACCACCTGCCCGTATGGGCAGAGTTCCGCCTACTGTATTAATCGGAATACTGGTAGAGCTTTAAATCGAACTTGCCGACTATTGCCAGCAAATGATCGAAAATATCGGACTGAATGCGCTCGTATTCTCTCCATACCTTATTGCGGGAGAAGAAATAAACCTGTATGGGTACTCCGTAAGTGGTTGGTTCTTTCTGACTGATAATCAAATCCATATCCTGATTAACAACCGGAAGGCTACGCAGATAGCGTTCAATATAAATACGGTAAAGCTGCGAGTTAGTGGGCACTTCCCCTTCCGCGGGCTGATAATCCGCCATCAGAGGTACATTCTTACGGATAGCATCCAAGTCTTCCGGCGTACAGAACTTCAGGGTAGTCATATCCAGATAGATATTTTTATTGACCCGGCGTCCGCCACTCTCCTGCATCCCCCGCCAGTTCTGGAAAGAGTTATTGACCAACGTATAGGGTGGAACGGTAGATATCGTCTCATCCCAATTCCGGATCTTTACAGTGTTCAACGTGATTTCCTCGACAGTACCGTTGGCTACTCCATTGGGCAACTGTATCCAGTCGCCGATACGCAGCATATCATTGGCAGAGAGCTGTACCCCCGCCACAAAACCCAGAATACTGTCTTTGAATACCAGCATCAGTACAGCCGCCGATGCACCCAAGCCTGCAAACAAAGTCATCGGGGACTTATTCACCAGCACCGCGATTATAACAATGCCGCCGATAAAGAACAGCAATACCTGAAGAACCTGCACAAACCCTTTCATCGGACGGTTCTTCTGCTTGTCCCTTGCATTATATACATCCAGCATCACCAGCAACAAGCCGTTGATAGTGAACAGTATGGCAGCAATGATATACACCGCACATATTTTCTGTGAGAAGTCCAGTATCTCTTTTCCCCGCACAAAGGCCAGGGGCAATAAGAAGTAAACCAATACACCGGGCAAGATATGAATAAGATGATGCACCACCCTGCGTTTCATCAGCAATGTATTCCACTGGTGGGGTGCACGCTTTGTATAATGTTTCATCCCCCCTACAAATATAGCCTGACACAGATAATCCAGCCCTATCGATACGCTTATCATCAATACGGCAATGATCGTCTCGTCAAACATGTTCGCAAGTTTCGGGTCTACTCCCCAATCAATGAGGATTTCGTTCATCCAGCTTCCTAAGCTCACCATAAGCATTCTGTTTTTATTAGTCTGTCGATAAGGATAACAAATCCAAAGGAAAGATGTTTATTCGCCTTTGCCTCAAAGAAGCGGACAAAGCAAGCCGCTACAACATCGCCCATATCAGTGCATAAGCCAGAATGCCGGATATGGTAATTCCCCCTACCCAGATTGGAACATAGATATGCTCATAACTCTCTTTACGCCTATACTTACACAGCCGGCTGAAAAGCCAGTAACAGAGAGAAGCACCTACAAAGCCCACAAAAGCACCTACCAGCAAGTCGCCGGGATAATGTACTCCCAAGTAAGAACGGGAATAGCACGTTACCACCGCCCATAACATGATGAACCAGTTCAAGGCACGGTTACGAAACAGATAGAACAGGAAGAAAGCCAGGCCGAACGTATTGGCGGCATGGCAGGAGGGAAAACCGTACCGACCGCCCCTATAACCGTTTACTATCTGCACGAACTCCGAAACGGGATTCTCCAGATTCGCCGGACGAAGCCTGCACACTACCGGACGGATAACGGTTGCCCCCACCTGGTCGGCAAAAACAATGGTCAGCGCAATAGCCACGACACAGCCGATGGCAACTTTCCAATGCAGGTTGCGGACAATTACATAAAGGATGGCGGCATACAACGGCACCCAAATCCACTTCCCGCTAAAGGCATACATAAAATAATCCGCCCATTCGGCACGCCACCCGTTTATTGCGAGCAACAGGTCGGTGTCCGTTTCGACCAACCCCGACAAAACATCTGCTAATATCATTCTATCTTTTGGCTATATCGTCATACAACTTCTGCAGATAGGCCTGCCCCAAAGAGAGGTTTTGCCCTTTCTTCGGGCCTTCATCTACAACAATCGCATCCGCTTCATTATTAAATATCAATTGGTTGTCCGGCGTCAAAAAGCCGAAAGCGTCCGGCACGGTAAAGAAAGCAAAATGAGGAGAAGCCGGATTGAGCATATCTTTGCTGAACGTAAACTCACCGTGCGGTATCGACAACTGCGCCAATAACGTAGCGGCAATATCCTGTTGGGAACCGTAGACACCGATACGTTCCGGTCCGCGTACCGCCCCGCCCACTATCAGCAGAGGAATCCGGTATCTGCCCGTTTCAAGGTTTCCGATACGTTCGGGATAGGCTCCCAAATGGTCGGGAACCAGTACCACTGCCGTATTCTTCCATTGCGGCAACCTGCGGAACTGTTTCACAAAATCACCGATGCAACTGTCCGTATACGCAAAAGCATTCAAACGTTCGTTCGCCAAACGGCTGTATGGAACTTCAAACGGTTCATGGCTGCTGGAAGTCTGCAACACACGGAAATGCGGCGTCTCCCTACCCGCCAGGGTGCTGTCGGCAGCTTCCGCCTTCAGGTCGTCCAGCAAACGGCGGAACACAAGATGATCGTGCACGCCCCACTTGCTCAGACGCTCCGATACTGGAAAGTCCCGGTCGGCAACAATGTCCTCAAAACCGGACGACATCAGATAGGAACGCATATTGGTGAAGTCGGCATCACCGCCATAATAATATTTCGTCCTGTAACCGGCATTCTTCAAACTGCCTGCAATGGCAGGGATAGACTGCGTCTTACGGGGATACTTCATTATGCTGGTAGTGGGCTGTGCCGGATACCCGCTCAATATGGCAACCAACCCGCGGTCGGTGCGGAAACTGTTCGCATAGAAATTCGTGAAGAGAACGCCCTCTTGCGCCAGGCTGTCCAACTGCACGGCCACGCCGGGTTCTCCCCCAAGCGTTGTCATCAGCCACGAAGAGAAACTCTCCATGATGATAAACAGCACATCGGGACGCTTTGTCGTAAACAACGAATGCAAAGAATCCGGAGCCTGCTGCAGGGAATCTGCCGAAA
>PPYF01612468.1_pt1 | contig 21385 bp, 20 predicted proteins | sample 1559871 | NCBI WGS metagenome assembly PPYF01 (sample SAMN08240021, study PRJNA423297) | Human gut metagenome, whole genome shotgun sequencing project.
GGCGATCTTAGCGCCAGCCGCTGGTACGTCGAGAAGATCAGCGCCCTGACCATCGGCGTCTTTGGGGCTTATGTTATCTTTCGCGCTCTGCAAAGCCTGTGGCCGACAAAACAGGTGATTCGCCGTCTGACGCCAGCGCATCAGCATGACGCCTCGTGCGGCTGCGGCCATCACGGCGTGGGGCAGGATCTGCAGGGCGCTGACTGGAAGACGCGCCTTGGCGTGGTGCTGGCTATCGGCGTTCGGCCCTGTAGCGGGGCGATCATGATTTTATTATTCGCCAATGCGTTGGGGATTGTTAGCTGGGGCATCGCCGCGGTGATGAGCATGGCGCTGGGCACCGCGCTCTCGATCCTCGGTCTGTCGCTACTGGTTCACTATGCGCGCCATCGGACGGTCAAACGATTGGCCACGAATCACCGCCCGCGGCCCTGGCTGGTACCGTTGGTGAAGATCCTCGGCGGTCTGGCGCTGATCCTCTTTGCCGTGGGATTGTTTTTCAGCGTGGTGCCGATCAGCGCCAACGGCGACTTTATCGCCGCTGGCTGTTAGCCCGTTTCCAGCAGTCGCATCAACACCCGCAGCGCCTGATCCAACTGCTGGCGTTCACCGTCACTGAGTCCTGCCAGCAGTTGCCGTTCGTTGTCGACGTGGGTTTCTACTGCGGCATCGATCCGTTCGCGTCCGGCGGAAGTCAGGGCGACCAGCATACTGCGGGCATCCTCCGGATTGGGCAGGCGGGTAATAAACCCGCGTTTCTCCAGCGCCTTCAGACGATGGGTCATGGTACCGGAGGTAATCATCAGCGTGGAGAAGAGCTGGGTGGGCGAAAGTACGAAAGGCGCCCCGGCGCGCCGCAGCGTCGCCAGCATGTCAAACTCCCAGCGCACCAGATCGTGGCGCGTAAAGGCCACTTCCACCTGCGGCTCCAGCAGCATAGCGCATCGTTTCAGGCGACCTATCGGCCCCATGGGGCTGCAGTCGAGAATGGGCAAAGCTGATCGTTACCGGCATCTTAAATATCGGCGCGTTTCAGGCGCTGTTGTTTATCGCCGCCTATCGCTTACCCGGCGGGCTTGCGGCAGTGATCGGCGCGATCCAGCCGCTGCTGGTGATGCTCCTCGCCTGTTGCGTCGACCGGCAGCGCTCGCCCTGGCTGGCGGTGTTCTCCGCCATCGCCGGCATACTCGGTATGGCCATGCTGCTGCTGTCGCCGCACACCGTCCTCGACCCGCTGGGCATCGGCGCGGCGTTTCTCGGGGCGATCAGTATGGCGCTGGGCACCTGGCTCTCCCGGCGCTGGGCGCTCTCCCTGCCGATCGTCGCGCTGACCGGCTGGCAGCTGACGATCGGTGGGGTGGTGCTGGCCCCGGTGGCGCTGATCGTTGACCCTCCTTTGCATCAGGTAACAGTGCTGCAGGCGGCCGGCTATCTGTGGCTGTGCCTGGCGGGCGCCATGCTGGCCTATGGCCTGTGGTTTCGGGGGATTGGCCGCCTCTCACCGGTGGCCGTGTCGGCGATGAGTCTGCTGAGCCCGGTGACCGCCGTGGTACTGGGATGGATATTCCTCGGACAAAAGATCCAGGGGATGGCGCTGATGGGATTGATCGTGGTGCTGGCGAGCGTGATGTCTATCCAGCGCGCGCTGGCGCGTCAGGCGGCGGGAGCAAAAACGAAAAAAGCCCCGTAACGGGGCTAGACATTGCTGCGTGCGGGGTGGGCGGCGGGAGCCAGACCAGCCACCCGCAGGCGGCCTGTCCGGCAGCTCCCTCTGCAACCATTCGCTTATTTAGACAGCTCGGCGGTCATATGGACCTGGTTGCCGGTGTACGCTTCGGTAATGTGATAGGAAGCGCCTTGTTCTTTCGCAATGGTTGCGATTTTCGCTTCTGCGCTGTCCAGGGTGTCTGCTGTCACGCTCACCGGATGAGCGAAGCTAGCGAAAGAGACCAGGGAGAGCATACCGGCAGCGGCGAGTAATTTTACGTTTTTCATGGTGTTTGTCCTTTTAACTTTTATGGTGGAAAGCATGTTTGCTTTCGATGGACTTATAATAAGTCGCGTTTTCATCTATCAATGACTGTTTATTAATAGTCGATGGTTATCTGTTATATAACTTAATGAAACGTGAACAAATGTATATTTGTCGGCGAATAAATAGCATTCTTTGACGCCGATAGCACCAGCGAACTTATATTTTTAGGTTCGTTACCTGACGCCTTAAATATTGCGGCTCCCGGTCAGTCGAAGATTCTATTAGCAGTGGCATAAATCAGCATCGCCTGATGTTTCTGGTTCTATGCGAATTCACAGTGTGCTCATTGATTCGTAATTCACTCTGACAAGGAAATGGCAATGAAAAAGGTTCTTCTCTCTGCAGCAATGGCAACCGCGTTTTTTGGCATGACTGCTGCCCATGCAGCTGATACCAGGGCTACCTGGCGAACACCGAAGCTTCCGGTGCTCAGAACATCCAGCTGGTGCTGTCTACTGACAACGCTACCGCGCTGACCAACAAAATCATCCCGGGTGACAGCACTCAGCCGAAAGCGAAAGGCGACGCTTCCGCTGTAGCTGATGGCGCGCGTTTCACCTACTACGTAGGCTACGCCACCAGCGCGCCGACCACGGTAACCACCGGTGTGGTTAACAGCTACGCGACTTACGAAATTACTTACCAGTAATTCCGTCAGAAAATAAAACTGCCCCGCGATGGGGCAGTTAATAACAATAATAAAGCGGCAATGTCCGCCGCTTGTATTTTTATTCTGAGGTCAGCATGAAGCGTATTGCCCTTTTTTTCTGTTTCATTTTTAGTTTTGCGGCCCATGCCAACAATACGCTGCGTATTAAGCTCGGCAGCAGCGCCGGTCTGGCGAAAGATAAAGAGACGCTGTGGTGGCTGAATCTGCTGGAAATTCCGCCGGTGGTGGCCAATCAGAAAAATGAAGGCCAGAACGTGCTGCAGCTGGCGATCCGTTCGCGCTTTAAATTTATTTATCGTCCTGCCGGACTGGGCAACCGCGATGCGGCGGCCGAGAAGCTGACCCTGACCGCCAGCGGCAGTAGTCTCGGCATCAACAACCCGACGCCGTTCTACATTACCGTCAGCCGTATTTCCCGCGACGGCGGTAAAGCCCTGAACAGTAAAACCGTGATGCTGGCGCCGCAGTCCAGCCAGACGGTGGCGCTCTCCTCCGCCGTCAACCGCGGCGAAACCCTGACCGTTAACAACATTAATGACTATGGCGCCGATGTCGCAGTGAAAGTGGCCGTTAAATAAGGGAAAAGCTAATGAAGCAGAGGTCATTCTGCCCGGGAAGATTAAGCACCGCGATCGCCATCGCGCTGTGCTGCTTTCCGCCATTTTCCAGCGGACAGGAAAACCCGGGAACGGTATATCAGTTTAACGACGGCTTTATTGTCGGCAGTCGCGAAAAGGTCGATCTGTCGCGCTTTTCGACCAGCGCGATTACCGAAGGCACTTACTCCCTTGACGTCTACACCAACGACGAGTGGAAAGGGCGCTACGATTTACGCATCGCGCGCGATAAAGATGGTCGGCTGGGCGTCTGCTACACCAAAGCGATGCTGGCCCAATATGGCATCGCGGCGGAAAAGCTCAATCCGCAGCTGAGCGAGCAGGAGGGCTACTGCGGTAGCCTCAAATCCTGGCGCAACGAAGAAAACGTCAAAGACAACCTGGTCCAGTCCTCCCTGCGGTTGAACATTTCGGTACCGCAGATCTATGAAGATCAACGCCTGAAAAACTATGTCAGCCCGGAGTTCTGGGACAAAGGTATTACCGCGCTCAATCTTGGCTGGATGGCGAACGCCTGGAACAGCCATACCTCTTCGGTGGGCGGGTCGGATAACAGCAGCGCCTATCTGGGCGTCAACGCCGGACTGTCGTGGGACGGCTGGCTGCTGAAGCACATCGGCAACCTGAACTGGCAAAAGCAGCAGGGTAAAGCGCACTGGAACAGCAACCAGACCTATCTCCAGCGCCCTATCCCACAGCTCAACTCCATCGTCAGCGGCGGGCAGATTTTCACCAATGGTGAATTTTTCGACACCATCGGTCTGCGCGGGGTTAATCTTTCCACCGATGACAATATGTTCCCGGACGGCATGCGCTCGTATGCTCCGGAAATTCGCGGCGTGGCGCAGAGCAACGCCCTCGTCACCGTGCGTCAGGGCAGCAATATTATCTATCAGACCACCGTTCCGCCCGGACCGTTTACCCTGCAGGATGTCTATCCTTCCGGCTATGGCAGCGATCTTGAGGTCTCGGTGAAAGAAGCGGATGGCTCGGTAGAAGTGTTTAGCGTGCCTTACGCTTCCGTCGCCCAGCTGCTGCGTCCGGGAATGACCCGCTACGCGCTCTCCGCCGGTAAAGTGGACGACAGCGCGCTGCGCAACAAGCCGATGCTCTATCAGGCGACCTGGCAGCACGGGATCAACAACCTGTTGACCGGCTACACCGGGGTCACCGGTTTTGACGACTATCAGGCCTTCCTGGTGGGGACCGGGATGAACACCGGCATCGGCGCGCTCTCTTTTGACGTCACCCATTCGCGGTTGAAGAGCGATGCCCATGATGACTCGGGTCAGAGCTATCGCGCGACCTTTAACCGCATGTTTACCGATACCCAGACCAGCATCGTGTTGGCGGCGTATCGCTACTCGACGAAAGGTTATTACAACCTCAACGACGCGCTGTACGCCGTCGATCAGGAAAAAAATAGTCGCAGCAACTACACCCTGTGGCGGCAAAAAAACGGCATGACCTTCACGGTGAACCAGAACCTGCCGGACGGCTGGGGCGGGTTTTATCTCAGCGGCCGTATCTCCGATTACTGGAACCGCTCCGGGACCGAGAAGCAGTATCAGGTCAGCTACAACAATTCATTTGGTCGTCTCTCCTGGTCGGCGAGCGCGCAGCGCGTCTATACGCCAGACAGCTCCGGTCATCGTCGCGACGATCGTATTTCACTCAACTTCAGCTACCCGCTGTGGTTTGGCGATAACCGCACCGCCAACCTGACGTCGAACACCTCGTTCAATAACTCGCGCTTTGCCAGCTCGCAGATTGGTATCAACGGTTCGCTGGACAGTGAAAACAACCTTAACTACGGCGTGTCGACCACCACCGCCACCGGCGGTCAGCATGATGTGGCGCTCAACGGCAGCTACCGTACGCCATGGACCACCCTCAACGGCAGCTACAGCCAGGGCGAAGGCTATCGTCAGAGCGGCATTGGCGCCAGCGGGACGATGATCGCCCACAGCGGCGGCGTGGTGCTCTCACCGGAAAGCGGCTCGACGATGGCGCGGACAGTGTTCGGTGGATCTGGGACAGCAAACAACAAAGGATAGCGTATGTCGCTGAGGAAATTACTAACGCTTTTTATCGTCTTAATGGCGCTGGGAACCACCTCGTCCTGGGCCTCCTGTACGCGTCTCTCATCGCCAACGGTGATGCTGGACATGGTGGTGGGCAGGGTGGTGGTGCCCCCGGATCTGCCGGTGGGCTCGGTGATCCTTACCCGCGACTGGACGATGAGCGCTCCCGGCGGGGCAAGCTATCGCTGTACTTCCGGCACCAACCGCTTTGCGGCGAAGATCGTGTCGCCAGGGGCCACGGACCTTGGAAATAAAATCTACTCCACCAACGTGCCGGGAATCGGCATGCGTTTCAGCCGCGGCGGCGCAACGGTAAATATCGTCTATCCCGACGTCTTTTCGTCCCGGGTATATAACACCACCAACTATTCCCTCGAAGGGTCGCGCTTTACGCTGCAGATTATCAAAACCGCGGCAACCACCGGCAGCGGCACCCTGGCGGCGGGTAAGTACACCTCCTACGACTGGGAGAGCGGCGGTAACCCGATCCTCGAAACCTATCTGAGCGCCAACGCCATCACCGTGGTCTCGCCCTCCTGTTCGGTGCTGAGCGGGAAAAATATGAATGTCGATGTGGGTTCCATCCGGCGCACCGACCTGAAAGGGGTCGGCACCACCGCCGGCGGGAAGGATTTTAATATCGACCTGCAGTGCAGCGGCGGCCTGAGTGAAACGGGATATGCCAACATTAGCACCTCTTTCTCCGGTACCCTGGCCACCAGCACTACCGCTACCATGGGCGCCTTGCTGAATGAAAAAGCCGGCAGCGGGATGGCGAAAGGCATTGGCATCCAGGTGCTGAAGGATGGCTCCCCGCTGCAGTTTAATAAGAAATACACCGTCGGCCGCTTGAATAATCAGGAGACCCGCTACATCACCATACCGCTGCACGCGCGTTTTTATCAGTATGGCCCGACGACCAGCACCGGCGAGGTGGAGTCGCATATGATCTTTAACCTGACGTACGATTAATACGGGAGGGGGAATGAAGGGATTGCCGAAAAACACTATCGCGTGGCTGCTATTTTGCGGCAGCCTCGCCGCCCCCTCGGCGTGGGGTTTTGAGACCAATTACGATCGCGGACGGGTCGATTTTGCCGGGCGGGTGACGGATATTTCCTGTAGCGTCGCGCTAAACGGTGGCCAGCATGCCGGCAGCGGTAATGTCTGGCTGGCGCCGGTCAGCCTGGCGGAAGTCCACGATCGCGGGGCCGGGGCGTTTATGAAACCGCAGCCGTTTACCCTGGCACTGTCAAACTGCCAGCTGCGCCATGATGGTGGGGCAGCCTCGCAGGATGAGGTGCGTCGGGTCAGCGTGCGCTGGGTCGATGGTTTTTTACTGACGGCGGTCGGTAACGAAAACGCCGGGTATCTGGCCAATACCTTGCCGGATGGAGCGCAGAATATTTATCTGGCGCTATCGACTAACGATAATAATACTCTGGATAAGAGTAATAAAATTGTCCCGGCGGACCCGCAGCAAAATCAGGTGCGTTTGCAGGAAAGCGCGGTCAGCGGCGGCCTGTTCACCTATTACGTTGGCTATGTTTCGCCAACGCCGAAAAGCGCCACCAGCGGGCCGATTACCAGCTGGGCAACGTGGGAATTAGTTTATAATTAAGTGACGTTAAAAAGCCGGGAATTCCCGGCTTTTTTTACATGGCAATATCATCGGCGACCAGTTGTTCAATACTGACTTCCCGCCAGTAATGTCCCTGGATAGCAAACCACTCCATTCCCTGCAGCCATTCTTTATGGGCTTCGCTTTCGACACCTTCAATAATCACATTATGATGGTTGCGCGATAAAAAGGTCACCAGCGCATCCATCAGCTGGCGGCCGGACTCTTTGCGCATCAGGTGCCAGAAAAAATCCTTATCAATTTTCACATAGTCAAAGTGATAACCGCGAATAGCGTTAATTCCCGCGTAGCCGGAGCCGAAGTCGTCGAGCCACAGTGAGGTATCCTGTGGGCTCTGCCAGGCGGCAAGAGAATTATGCAGCAGATTCTCGGCGTTTTCGGTTACCTCGAAATGGACGCAGGTCAGGGCGGCGACTTTGGCTTTTATATCCTTCTGGCGCAACAGGTTCAGGATATGGTCATCAACGTTAATTGTTGCGGAAATATGGTTACGTAAAAACCAGGCTTTATGCTTTTCAATCAGTGCCAGTTGTTCGAGAAAAATACGTTCACGAACGGCGGCGGTAGCATGGCGGAAAAAATCTTCGGGGGAAATAGAAAGATTATCAAAGCGGCTTAAGCATTCCACCGCGACCAGAGTACCTTGTGGGGAAAACATTTTCTGAAAGACGTAGCGTACAGCGATATCATTACGAGATAAAATGTTGTCTTCGAATATTTTAGTGTTCATTATCCCTCTTCACGAGGTTAGTCAGACAATAGGCAGAGGATACATTAATTATAGGCTACCTGATGATTAATGGGAATGGCGGGAAATGTAAATCAACAGCGAATAAGTACGCTTTATCCGCTACTGATTTACCGGGAGAACATTTAGCATTGATGGAGAGCGGCAATACGCTGATTCATAGTGCGGGAATTATCTATACCCAGTTTTTGCATGATATGGATGCGGTGGCTATGAACCGTTTTATGAGCAATGCCGAGCAGGGCGGCAATACGCTTATTATTATTGTTGGCAATGAGCAGTTCGAGGATCTGACACTCCCGTGGTGAAAGCTGTTTGCGCAATCCTCGCGGCGGCAGTTCGCTGACGCCTTTGGCGCGCTGGACGATAGATGAAAAAAGAGTTAGCGGAGATTTCTCACTAATAATCATAGCGTTGTCAAAGTTTATCAACTCTCTGCACAGCCCGACAATGTCGCTTTTCACCATTAGCACCGGCTGCTGGCAGCGCAACAGGGAAAGGCGGAGCGCATTCAGCAGATCGACGATTCTGATGGCAGAAATATCCTTATTAATTAAATTGAAAATAATCGTCTGGGCCAGTGGCAGATGTTTCTCATGGATGACATCGGCATAACTCAGACGGGTGGCATTTTCATGGCTATCAATAAGGTAGTGATAGATTGAGTGACCAATGAGATTGTCATTGGTGTACAGCAATATACTGTCCAAGGTTGTCAGATTCTCTTTTTGCGCTTGGCTTCTAAGATCAGGTCCAGCAGTATCTTCTCTATTCTGCGCTGGTCATCGAGATGGCGGAACTTAAACTGGCAGGATATCTGATAGTAGCTCTCACTCTCTTCATTAGCGTTATCCAGGGTGATAACAATGACATTTTTGACCACCAGGTCGATGGTGATCTCGCCATATTCTGCAAGCATAAGTACGGCGTTTTTCAGTAAGGCGTTGTGGCTGAGGAATTTAAGATTCGGCGTTTTGGTCATCAATGCGCAACCGCCATCTGAAATGTCTTTGATATCGAAAAGATAGTTTTCGCCGTTTTTATGGCGGCCGCGGCAATAAAAGTCATGCTCATGGCGTAAACGAAAGCGGGGATCGCGGCGACGCTGTACTACCTGCAGGCATTCAGGCAATGAAAAAGCGTAGCGGATACCTTTATCGACACCGCTATTGTCATGTTTTGTCAGGGCCGCATTAAACTCTATTTTCCCTGAATCGCTATGCAAGAGAAAGCGAATTTTATGCCCGGACGGGATTTTGCGATGGGTCTGAATATGAAACTCGGCAAAGTCCACGCGCGTCAGTTGGGTTATGATACTGGTGTTGTTAAAAAATATTTCAATTTCAGTACGTTTGCGCAACTCCTCTCTGAAAATAGCAATAATTTCATACTTACTGGTCTTTATCGTTCCCTCTGTCATATGCATCCCTTGTAAATAGTTGTCGTGAGGCGTTTGATTTTTCTTATAGCAATAGCAACATTCTGATTGGGTTAATCAGATGTTTTTATGAGCGTTTGATGTTATTGACTATCTTTGCAGCCAGATTGATATGTATAAACTTGGAATTTGATATTGTATTTCCTGTAATCAAGAGTTTCGAATTTTGGTCATGACAAAAACGACAACGGCCTCCAAGCTGGAGACCGGTCGAAGGATAAAAACTTAAGTTTAATTAACGGGGATAATGAGAGAACGATCGTCGATCACGCCCCATTTGTAGGATCTATAGTGCCAGTAGCGGTGAGGTTTTTCCAGGCAAATATTGAGGAGGGATAGGGTTCCCTCCATTTTGTCTGGCAGGTCAGCGGCGCGCGGCGGTGGCGATATTATCGAGGGTGCGCAGCGCTTCCGCGGGCAGGGCCAGCTCAGCAGCGGCAATATTTTCCGCGAGGTGCGTGCGGGAGGAGGTGCCGGGGATCAGCAGAATATTTGGCGCTCGCTGGAGCAGCCAGGCGAGGGCGACCTGCATCGGCGTCGCCTCAAGCGAAGCCGCGACCTCGTTCAACTCCTGCGCCTGCAACGGCGTAAAACCGCCCAGCGGGAAAAAGGGCACCCAGGCGATGTGCTGGGCGGCCAGCGCATCCACCAGCGCGTCGTCGGCGCGATGGGCAACGTTATAAAGGTTTTGCACGCAGACGATGGGCGTCATTTTCTGCGCATCCGCGACCTGCTTTGCCGTCACGTTGCTGAGGCCGATATGGCGGATTAATCCTCGCTCTTTCAGTTCCAGCAGGGTGGCGAGTGGCGCCTCCAGCGAACCCTCCACCGGGCCGTGCGGGCTCAGCATACTGCGCAGATTAACCACTTCCAGTACCTCGAGCCCCAGGTGACGCAAATTGTCTTCAACGGCCTGGGTCAGTTCGGCGGGCGACATGGCCGGTAGCCAGTTGCCTTTCTCGTCACGGCGGGCGCTGACCTTGGTGACAATGCACAGATCGTCAGGGTAGGGGTGGAGCGCTTTGCGGATCAACTGATTGGTGACATGTGGACCGTAGAAATCAGAGGTATCGATATGGTTTATCCCGGCCTCGACGGCGGCCTGTAGTACGCGCACCGCTTCTTCAGGATCTTTGGGCGGGCCGAAAACACCGGGGCCGGCCAGCTGCATCGCGCCGTAACCTAAGCGATAGACCTGGCGATCGCCGAGCGTGCCGCGACCGGATAAGGTGACACTGGACATAAGAACTCTCCTCACGGTGGCTAAGCCGTAAGTGTAATCCGCTCACAAGGAAGGCAAGGGGGAGAATATTGTCAGAATGTGCGACAGCAGCTCAGGCAGCCGCTGTCGCCAGAGGGGATTAGCCGAAGAACATCACCGACACGCAGAGCAGGCCTACCACCAGCGTAATGGCGTTACCCACCGAGCGGTACGGCTTCAGCGCCGGAATGAGCCATGTCGACAGCGTGGGCATAATAAACAGGATCATGGCGATAAGCGGTCCGCTGATAGCGTAGATCATTGAGATCGCATTCGGGTTGATAAAGCACACGGCAAAAGTGAAGGCGGAGACCAGCAGGATCGACATCGCGCGGTTGAAAGCGCGGCTCTTACGCACGCCCAGCAGGCCCAGCGAGCTTTTGACGATTTCGCTGGCGCCCTCAATCACTCCGAAGTAGGTTCCGAGAAACGACTTCGACATAGCGACGACGGCGACGATGATGCCGGTCACCGCCAGCCATCCCGGCGCGCCTGGCACCATCGACAGGGCGGAGAGGATAGTCACCCCCTGATCGCGGGCGGTCTCTATATAGGTTGCCGGGATCGCCAGCAGACAACTGAAGACAAAAAACAGCACGCTGGCGCAGATGATGGTGTAGGCCACCTTCATGATTTTTTTGCATTTACCCATGGCCAGGTCGCCGTGTTTCTCCTGCTGATCGATAGCAAAAGTCGAGATGATCGGCGTATGGCTAAAAGCGAAAACCATCACGGGAATAGAGATCCAGACCTGGTGGAGCGTCTGCGGGCTGAACTGCATCTGGCTGGTGAGATGCTCCGGATGCCAGTCGCGGATTAAATAGAGGGAGAGAAACAGGAAACAGGCGATAAGCGGGAAGACCAGAAAGCCCATCACCTTGATGGTGACCTGACGTCCCATGAGAAAGATCAGGTTGAGGACCAGCACGACCCCCAGACTCAGCAGCGCACGCAGCCCTGGGGTCATCGGCGTGCGATGCGCCACCTGTTCGGCCAGCGAGTTGGTGATGGCCACGGCGTAGATGAGCACCACCACAAAGAAGGCAAGGAAATAGAGGCCGGTGATCAGGTTGCCAATTTTCTTACCATAGTAGTGATTAACTGCGCCGGTGATCCCGGTTCCCGGCGCGATATTGGCCGAGAGAATAAACTGGCTCAGCGCTTTGTGGGGCCAGTAAGTGAGCGGCCAGGCGACCAGCGCGGTGATGAACAGCACAATGGCGCCAGCCGAACCCAGCTGGATCGGTAGAAATAGCGTCCCAGCGCCTACTGCAGTGCCATATAAGGCAAAACTCCATAGAGTTTCTTCTTTAGACCAAATTTTAGACATTATGCGACTTTATCAACCGTCAAACCAAAAAAAAGGAGTGCAATTTACCATATTTATGGTTCGTCTGTTGCGATAGTTTTTGGTGATAAAGTCGCGGCGGATCGTCGAAGATCCGCGCCGGGATTAACCGCGCGCCGTCTGGCGCGGGCGGCGGTGACGAATAACGCGCTCGCGCAGGGTGTCCCATACCCAGTTAAAGGCCATGGTGTAGGGCAGGAAGAAAAGCATAAAACCGATCTCCAGCATAAACGCCTGCAGCAGCGAGACGCCCAGCACGATCGCCACCATGGTGACGCCAATGATGACGAATCCGGTTTCGAAACCGAGCGCGTGCAGGGTGCGTACTTTCAGCTGGCGGGGGAAGCGGGAGACCGGCCACAGGCGATCGAACGCCGCGTTATAGATAATGTTCCATACCATCGCCAGGGTGGCGAGCAGAATGCTCAGTCCGCCCATCTCCACTACCGAGCGCTGCATCAGCCAGGCGGCGGTAGGGGCGAGGATCAGCGTCGCCAGTCCTTCGAAGGTGATGGCGTGGATAACGCGTTCGGTGAGCGTCTTGCGCTGATGTGGGGTCTGTTGCATGGCGAGCTACCTCCAGTTTTAGCCTGAACAGGAAATTACCCGGCAGTTTATGGAAAAATATGATAAACAAAAGATAGGAACCATCGATATTGTAGATACATCATGCGTTATTCACCGGAAGCCTTAACCGCCTTTGTCGAGGCGGTCGACAGCGGATCGTTCTCCGCCGCCGCCCGCCGCCTGCGGAAAAGTCAGTCGACGATCAGTACCGCCATCGCCAATCTGGAGGCCGATCTCGGCGTAACCCTCTTTGACAGGGCAACGCGGCAACCGACGCTGACCCCGCAGGGGGAGCAGGTGCTGAGCTATGTCAAAGCGATTCTTGCCGCCAGCGAGCGGCTGGACGAACTGGCTGTGTCGCTGTCCGGCGAGACGGAGCCGCGGCTGACCTTCGTGCTCTCCGATACTCTGCACCCGGACGTGCTGGAAGATCTGCTGGTGCAGTTTGACCGCCGCTTTCCTCATACCGAGTTTGAGTGTTTGATTGGCGAAGACGAGGATGTGATCGATCTCCTGCAAAAATCCCGCGCCCAGGTGGGGCTGATTGAGGCGAGGGAGCGCTACCCCACCGATATCGGCAGCACCCGCCTGCCGCTGCAGACGGCGATGGGCATTTATGTAGCCCCTGGCCATCCGTTGGCGGCGCAGGGTAAGGTCGCCTGGGATGAGCTGCGCAGCTGGCGCGAGCTGCGTTTGAGCACCTTTCTGGCCAGCGCCACCGAACCTGCCGCAGGCCAGGTCTGGTCGGCGCCAAACTACCTGCTGCTGCTCAGCATGGCGGCGCAGGGGTTCGGCTGGTGCATTCTGCCCAGCGCGCTGGTGGCGGAGTTTGCGCCGCAGGGCGGGCTGGTGGCGCTCGATATCCCCGGCTGGCCGCGGGCGATTTCAGTCGATCTGCTGTGGAATAAGAAAGCGCCGCCGGGAGCGGCCGGCAGCTGGCTGCGTCAGCATCTGCAGCGGCGTGAACGTTAACGAATAGCTATTTCTTTGTGATTGGCTTCACTTTTTTTAAACAATTACAAAGTTTTTTGATAACAATTATCTAGTATATCGCTGTTTCTTTGCGCAAATGCATGGGCAGGGGTAGAGGATGAAGGATGTCGTGATCGTCGGCGCGCTGCGAACGCCGATTGGCTGTTTTCAGGGCGCATTATCGCGCCATTCAGCCGTCGAGCTGGGGAGCGTGGTGGTGAAGGCGCTGGTGGAGAAGACGGGAATCGATCCGCACAGCGTGGATGAGGTGATCCTCGGCCAGGTGCTGACCGCGGGGACCGGACAAAATCCGGCGCGTCAGTCCGCTATTCGCGGTGGGCTGCCTAACACCGTATCGGCTATCACCATTAACGATGTCTGCGGTTCCGGCCTGAAGGCTCTGCACCTCGCTACCCAGGCGATCCAGTGCGGGGAAGCGGACGTGGTGATCGCTGGCGGCCAGGAGAATATGAGCCGCGCTCCGCATGTGCTTACCGACAGCCGCACCGGCGCCCAGCTGGGCAACAGCCAGCTGATTGACAGTCTGGTGCATGATGGGCTGTGGGATGCTTTCAACGATTATCATATGGGCGTCACGGCGGAAAACCTGGCCCGGGAATTTGGCATCAGTCGCGAGCTGCAGGACGCCTGGGCGCTCAGCTCACAGCATAAGGCGCGCAAGGCGATTGATTCCGGTCGCTTTCGCGATGAGATCGTCCCGGTTGTCACCGAGCATAACGGCGCGGCGCGCACCGTGGATACCGATGAACAACCGCGGGTGGATGCCAGCGCGGAAGGGCTGGCCAGCCTGCAGCCCACCTTCGATCGCCTTGGATCGGTAACCGCCGGCAACGCCTCAAGCATCAATGACGGCGCGGCGGCGGTAATGATGATGAGCGAGGCTAAAGCGTTGGAGCTGGGGCTGCCGATCCTTGCGCGGATCCGCGCCTTCGCCAGCGTCGGCGTCGATCCGGCGCTGATGGGCATTGCCCCGGTGCATGCCACCCGTCGCTGTCTGGAGCGGGCCGGCTGGCGGCTGGACGACGTCGATCTGATCGAAGCCAATGAGGCCTTTGCCGCTCAGGCGATCTCGGTTGGCCGGGTACTGGAGTGGGATGAGCGCCGGGTCAACGTCAACGGCGGCGCGATCGCCCTCGGCCACCCCATCGGCGCCTCCGGCTGCCGGATTCTGGTGTCGCTGGTGCATGAAATGATCAAGCGCGATGCCCGCAAAGGTCTGGCGACGCTGTGCATTGGCGGCGGTCAGGGCGTGGCGCTGGCGGTAGAACGCGCATAGCGTTATACCTCGATTTCCATGGCCTCCTGCGGGAGGCCTTTTTTATGCGCCGTGCTTTGCCGAACCCTTATTTTTCCCCTCCCTCTTTCACTCTCCCCGGCGAAATTATTGAGCTTCGTCACGTCTTGTTGTGCCACCTTTTTTGAAACAAATAACTACGATCCTGGTCACTAAAACTATGGTGCCTAAAAAATAAAATGATGTTTCATAAAAACGAAATGTCATTTTATTTATTGTAAGGGTACCCTATGTTAAAACGCTCTCTGGTTCTCGCCGCCCTCTGCGGTATGTCTTTTGCAGCAACCGCGGTAACGATAGATTTACGTCATGAATTTATTGATGGCGGAAAGAGTGATAAAAGTAATGCTGACCGCGTCTCCGTTTCTCACCGCTTTGCCAACGGCTTAGGCTTTACCGTCGAGGCCAAATGGCGCTCAGGCGGCGACAACGGTTCGCAACCCTATTCGGACGTGGTGGGCAATGGTCATGAAGACACCATCAGCTGGCGCTGGAAAGCGACGTCGAACTTGTTCCTCACCCCCGGGTTTACCATTGAGAGCAACGACAGCCGCTCCATCTACAAGCCGCACCTGCACGCGCAGTACAGTTTCGACAACGGCTTCTATGTCGCCGCTCGCTATCGCTATGAATACACCCGCTATCCGAACAACGCCGGCAAAGATGATGACAAAGTTAACCGCGGCGACGCGTGGGCCGGATTTGTCCTCGGCGACTGGCGTACAGAGCTGAACTATGTCTATGCCCGCAGCTCGGAAGGGGTCAGCCGCAACGACAATAAACCCTACTCGCAGGAATATAACGTGAAGGTGGCCTATAAGCTGGATAATAACTGGTCGCCGTATGGCGAAATTGGCAACGTCGGGGTCAATGACCGCAGCGATCGCCAGACCCGCTTCCGCGTTGGGGTGGCTTACTCGTTCTGACCGACCATTCATCCCTCATCGTTTGTTTTCCCCGGCGCCGTCAGCCGGGGTTTTTTTATGGGGGAAAGAGAAGGGACAAAAAAAGCCCTCCATGAAGGAGGGCAAGGCCAGTTACAGAAAAAAGTGTGGCGTGGATCAGGCGCTCAGCATTGACGGGTGCGCGGGTAATTTCGCGATATAGATGGCCGGTTTACCGTCTTTATCGGAGCTGAACAGAATGGCGCTATCGTCCGGGGTAAATGAGGGGTGCGGGTGCGTTACCTGGCGGCTGTTGGCCACCGTCGCCCACGAGGTATCATGGCGCGCGACGCGGAAGTAGCGCTTTTCCGCCACGTTAAAGACATACAGCCAGGGATCGTTATCAATGGAGTAGCCGCCGGTATCCTTGACATCCACCGGTGTACCTGAGCCATCGCCTACCAGCAGCGTGCCATCGAAATTGCTCATCAGATGCGAGCAGGCCGGCATCGTCATCAGGGCCTCGTTGACGCCGCTTTCGGGATCAAAGCGATAGATCGTCCGCCCCTGCTGGCCTTTCAGATAGGAGACGTAGATCAGCGCCGAACCGTCCGGCACCCAAAATTCATGAGTACAGCTTTCGCCTGGAGCATGCGCTTTGACTTTGCGAACATGGCTGCCATCCTCGTTGACCAGCCACATGCGGGCGTCCACCAGATCGTGCGGCCCTTCATGGCAGAAGGCGACGGTATGGTCGTCGAAGGGACGATAGATCGGGTGTCCCAGCCAGATTTTTTCCTCATGGATCACCTGGCTCTCACCGCTGCGCAGGTCGACGCGCAGCAGGCGGCAGTGCGGTCCTTTATGGAAGAAATCATGGAAAATCTGCCAGTCGTTGAGTGGCGTCCAGTCGCTTTTGGCAATCTCAATGCCCACCAGTTTGCTGCAATCGCTGTTTGCCACCCAGGTGCCATACCCTACCCAGTCATCGCTAACGCGATAAACTTCGCGCTCGGCGAGGGTGGTCAGGTTGACTTCCAGCAGGATACGGTCATTTTTCACGTAATAAAGCGACTTATCGTCCGGGGAGAGGAAGCCGCCGAAGGTGTTATCCCCGGCGCCTTCGGTTAGCTGGACGGCCTCGGCGCTGGCGATATTCAGCAGATAGTAGTTCCAGTGGCCGTCAAACTCGCCGGCGAACAGTAAATGGCTGCCATCGTTAAAAAAGCACTTCTGATAGAAGTAGTTGCGATGACAGGTGACCTCCGGGGGGGTTAAGCGGGTGACTTCCGCCCCGGTATCCGGATCGTGGCTGACGTGATAATTCAGTTTGACCCGCATGCCTTTAGCCATGTAGTGCTCCTTTCTTTCCTGCGATGCCGCTGGACCAGAGGCGTGTCGCTGAGTGATATGTTTTAAAAGACGGGTATTAATTTATCAAAACATTGTTTCATTATTTGTGATGGCTCACGCAGTTCAGCGTAATTCCCGCGTTTTCAGCGGGCTGCTGGCTTCGCTTCGGCACCTCTGCAGACAATCGGTTGAATCTTCATCTTTTCAAAACCTTTTCCGGCCTGGCGCGTGCCGGGAGGCTCCTTTGCTTTTTCTTTTTTTGTAATCATCATCATAAAAAATGAAACATCGTTTTAAATAATATTGAAAATGGCTGGGGGCGGGGCTAAGATGGCACCCATCAGCAAAACGGAACTCTGTTTTATTTTCATTATGGTGGGCTATGCCCGAGAGTTCGCCCCACGCTCAGTCGCGCCGCCGGCGCGGACCGGGCCGAGAGAACCTTGCCTGCAAACAGCAGGCTCTGAACGACTAAGGAACATAATATGATTCTTGATGCATTCTCCCTGCAGGGAAAAGTGGCCGTCGTGAGCGGATGCGATACCGGTTTAGGTCAGGGGATGGCCCTCGGGCTGGCGGAAGCGGGCTGCGATATTGTCGGTATCAATATCGTCGAACCGGTGGAGACTATCGAGCGTATGTCCCAGGCGGCGGCGAAACACTTTATCGCCCAGGGCAGCGGCGGGAAGATCATTAACATCGCCTCCATGCTGTCGTTCCAGGGGGGGATCCGCGTGCCGTCGTATACCGCATCCAAAAGCGCGGTGATGGGCGTCACCCGCCTGCTGGCCAACGAGTGGGCCAAACACAACATCAACGTCAACGCCATCGCCCCGGGGTATATGGCGACCAACAACACCCAGCAGCTGCGCGCCGACGAGCAGCGTAGCAGCGAAATCCTCGATCGCATTCCCGCCGGGCGCTGGGGGCTACCGGCCGATCTGATGGGGCCAGTCGTGTTCCTTGCCTCCTCAGCCTCCGATTACATCAATGGCTACACGGTGGCGGTGGACGGCGGCTGGCTGGCGCGCTAACCGTCCGCGATGGCCGGGGTCTGTGGTATCGCTCCGGCCTTCTGAGCAATTATTGTCCATACGCAAAAGTGCGGATCGTCCATACTCCTGAACACAGGTATAATGTTACCGCTCTGTATAAACAGGGTTATTAACTATTGGAAACGCATTTTTTGTTACTTTGAAAGTTTAATGTCCATCACAAAACCCATCCTGCCAGCAATATAGTCCATATCTTTGGCTTATCCTGCCTGACCCATTCATCCACCAGTCACGTACTTTCGTCTTATGTCTTACTCTGTGTGGCAGGAAAAAAATGACTTCAATCAGTAACGACTCTACATTATCGCCGCGGACGCAACGTGATACCCGGCGGATGAACTGGTTTGTTTCCATCGCCGCGGCGGTGGCGGGCTTGCTCTTTGGCCTGGATATCGGCGTGATATCCGGAGCGTTGCCCTTTATAACCGACCATTTCACCTTATCCAGCCAGCTTCAGGAGTGGGTGGTTAGCAGCATGATGTTGGGGGCGGCGATAGGCGCGCTGTTTAACGGCTGGCTGTCGTTCCGCCTTGGTCGTAAATACAGCCTGATGGCGGGGGCCGTACTCTTTGTGGCCGGCTCTATCGGATCCGCTTTTGCCGCCAGCGTGGAGGTGCTGCTGGTGGCCCGCGTGGTGTTGGGCGTGGCAGTCGGGATTGCCTCTTATACCGCGCCGCTGTACCTCTCCGAGATGGCCAGCGAGAACGTGCGCGGGAAAATGATCAGTATGTATCAGCTGATGGTCACCCTTGGCATTGTGCTGGCGTTTCTTTCCGATACCGCCTTTAGCTACAGCGGTAACTGGCGCGCCATGCTGGGCGTGCTGGCGCTGCCGGCGGTGATCCTGATCATTCTGGTCGTCTTTTTGCCGAACAGCCCGCGCTGGCTGGCGGAGAAGGGACGCCATATCGAAGCGGAAGAAGTGCTGCGGATGCTGCGCGATACCTCGGAAAAGGCGCGCGACGAGCTTAACGAGATCCGTGAGAGCCTCAAGCTGAAGCAGGGCGGTTGGGCGTTGTTTAAGGTCAATCGTAACGTGCGCCGGGCGGTGTTCCTGGGCATGCTGCTGCAGGCGATGCAGCAATTCACCGGCATGAACATCATCATGTACTATGCGCCGCGTATCTTTAAAATGGCGGGCTTTACCACTACTGAACAGCAGATGATCGCCACCCTGGTGGTGGGCCTGACCTTTATGTTTGCCACCTTTATTGCGGTGTTCACAGTGGATAAAGCGGGCCGCAAGCCAGCGCTGAAAATCGGCTTTAGCGTGATGGCGCTGGGCACTCTGGTGCTGGGCTACTGCCTGATGCAGTTCGACAATGGCACCGCATCCAGCGGCCTCTCCTGGCTCTCCGTCGGCATGACCATGATGTGTATTGCCGGGTATGCGATGAGCGCGGCGCCGGTGGTGTGGATCCTCTGCTCCGAGATCCAGCCGCTAAAATGCCGCGACTTCGGGAGAGCGGCGGTAGAAACAGATCGCCAATGCCCACCATGTTGTCGTATCCCACTACCGCCACGTCCTGTGGAATGCGTAACCCCTGGCCCAGCAGCGTCTGATAGACCATAAACGCGATGCGATCGTTGCCGCAGATCACTGAGTCAAAGCCAGGTTTACCCTCGCGGATATGCGCCAGCACCACCGCCGGGATATCGTGGTAATGCTCATCGCCCTGGCCCATATACGAATGGCTCAGATGGTCCGGTTCGATACCGGCCTCCCGGCAGGCGCGCTCCAGCCCCCGGCGGCGGCGGATCGTCGCCGGCTGGCTGGCGGGTAAGTGCAGGCACAGCGGACGACGATAGCCAGCGGCAAGCAGGGCTTTCACCGCGTCGTACTGCCCCTGTTCATCGTCCGGGATATAGCTGGCCACCGGCTGGCTGAGGCTTTCGCAGTTGGCCAGCACGCAGGGCAGAGTCAGCAGTTTTTCCGGCAGTGGTACCTGGCGCAGGCCCATGGTGGTAAAGATAATGCCGTCCGGACGATGGGAGAGGAGCAGGTCGACCACCGCTTCCGGACGATCGTCAGAAAACATATTGACCACAAAGCTGTTCCAGCCGTGGGCGCGGGCCGTCTCTTCGATCGATAAGGTGATTATCGCCGTCGTGAGCTATGTTGCGGTTGATTTTTGATCGCGATCGCATCTTCATTATGTTAACGTTAACTTTTGTGATTAACATCATATATCGCAGCGAATCCACCTGCGTTTTGTTTTTTGTTAACGTTACCATAATTGCATTCCTCTAACACGAGAATGTCATGATGAAAGCGCCTCACTCACACAGCTACCCGTTGCTCAGTGCCTTACTGTTTTTCTTTTTCGTGACCTGGTCGTCATCCGGCTCCTTGCTCTCTATCTGGCTTCACCAGGAGGTTGGGCTGAAGGCAGGCGATACCGGTATTATCTATGCCGTACTGTCGGTTTCCGCGCTGTTTGCGCAAGTTTGCTATGGATTTATCCAGGACAAGCTGGGGCTGCGCAAACATCTGCTCTGGTATATCACCGCGCTGCTGATCCTCTCTGGTCCGGCGTATCTGCTGTTCGGCCACCTGCTGAAAATCAACGTCCTGTTGGGCAGCATCTTTGGCGGGATCTATATCGGTTTGACCTTTAACGGCGGCATCGGCGTGCTGGAATCTTACACCGAGAGGGTGGCGCGTCAGAGCCAGTTTGAATTCGGCAGGGCGCGGATGTGGGGCTCGCTGGGCTGGGCGGTGGCCACCTTCTTCGCCGGCCTGCTGTTTAACATCAATCCGCAGCTAAACTTCCTCGTCGCCAGCTGTTCCGGGCTGGTGTTCTTTATCCTGTTGGCGCGGCTGCGGGTCTCCTCGGCGCCGCATGCGATGCAGGAGGCGGTATCGGGCGGTAAGGTGACCCTCGAAGATGCGCTGCGCCTGCTGACGCTGCCGCGCTTTTGGGCGCTGGTCTTCTTCGTCATCGGCACCTGCATTTACGGCGTCTATGACCAGCAGTTCCCGGTCTATTTCTCATCGCAGTTCGCGACCCTGCAGGAAGGCAATGAGATGTATGGCTACCTCAACTCCTTCCAGGTGTTCCTCGAGGCGGCCGGCATGTTCTGCGCGCCGTGGCTGGTGAACCGCATCGGCGCCAAAAACGGTCTGATTTTCGCCGGCATGGTGATGGCGATGCGCATGGTGGCCTCCGGTCTGGTGGAGGGGCCGCTGCTGATCTCCATCACCAAACTGCTGCACGCGGTGGAGTTGCCGATACTGCTGGTGGCTATCTTTAAGTACAACAGCCTCAACTTCGATAAACGTCTCTCCTCCACCCTCTATCTGGTGGGCTTCGCCTGCACCAGCTCGATTATCGCCAGCGTATTGTCGCCGCTGGCGGGCTACAGCTATGAAAAATATGGCTTCGCCCAGTCCTA
>PPYF01102954.1_pt1 | contig 21383 bp, 28 predicted proteins | sample 1559871 | NCBI WGS metagenome assembly PPYF01 (sample SAMN08240021, study PRJNA423297) | Human gut metagenome, whole genome shotgun sequencing project.
TAGAATTCAAAAATTTAATATGAAATGTGAGATAGAGCGTATGGAAATAATCTATACGTTCTATTTTTTTGCCTTTTTTAAAAAAGTGATTAAAAAACTATTGACATTTTGTTACTGGCAAAACTGCAAAATCGATTTTGATTTCCTGTGGTGCCAGACTTTCACCATTTGATATTCAGGAACTTCGAGAAAGCATGTCGTATGACGAAATGGAACTGGATATGATCGGCGATCAGAGAACAGCCATGTTTGTCATCATCAGTGATACCGATGACACATTCAATTTTAAAGGTTTTTAACTTTCCTGATTTTAAAATAATACCGATCAATAATATCCTGCAATGTAATGGATTTCATTTTTTCATCTACCATATTTTGAATTTCATGATAGAAGTCCCCAATAGCGAATTGAATGTTGATACCGATTCCACAATCCGGATTGGTATCTGTGTCCAGGTGAAGCAGCGGCTTATCGCCCTCTACGGCTCGATAGATGTCATACATATTGATTTTATCTGCCGACTTTGCAAGAGCGGCATTCGCATGACCTTGTGTGTTGACAACAATGCCTGCATTTTTCAGGGTTGCCATAAGCTGTCTGACATAAGCCGGGTTTGTCTTGATACTTTCTGCAATTTTTGTGCTGGAGAGTTGTTCGTCATCTCCAAGAGCAATAAATATAAGAATATGAATAGTGTCACTAAGCTTTGTGGAATATTTCATTTGTCACCTCGAATTTTCAACTTGTAATTTTTAAAATTACATGATAATATGATTTTGATGCTTGATGTAAATTTAATTTTAACAAGTAAAAAAATAAAAGTCAAGCAAAATAAAAAGTGTGGAATCTGATATAAAAAAGGAGATAAAGTGGTGTATGCAAAAGGAGGAACAAGTCAGTTTTCTGGCAGAAAAAATCCGTCAGGCAGATGCCGTTTTAATAGGCGGTGGTTCTGGTCTTTCCAGTGCGGCGGGATATAACCATTATCATTGGCTGCCCTATATGGAGGAATGTTTACAAGATTTCAAGGAGTGGTATGGACTGAAATCTCCCTTTGACGGTTTTTACTACTGTTATTCATCGCCGGAACAACAGTGGGCATATTATGCACGTTACATACAAAGTATGTGGGATGCACCTACAGGACAGCCATACTATGACCTGCGTGATATTGTGGCGGAAAAAGAAGTCTTTGTTTTAACAACCAATATAGACATGCAGTTTGAACGGATTTTTCAGAAAGAAAGGATTTGCGATTATCAAGGTAACAGTGGCTATGTTCAATGCAGTCAGCCTTGCCATGATCAAATTTATTCCAATGTAGAAATGATTCGCAGGATGAACGAAAATATCCGGGAGCTGCGTGTTACTTCCGAGCTTCTGCCAAGATGTAATGAGTGCGGGAGAATCATGGTTCCCTGGGTAAGGGATGATACATTTTTGGAGGGAAAAGACTGGAGAGAAGGTGTAAGGCGATATGAGAATTTCCTAAAAAAATATCTCATGAATGGAACAGATAAGAATGTTGTACTGCTGGAGCTGGGGGTTGGTGAGATGACACCCAGTATTATTAAACTTCCTTTTTGGGAAATGACATACAAAAATGAAAAGGTGTTTTATGCCTGTCTGAATCAGAAGAAATCCTCAACTCCAGAACATATAAAAGACAAAGGCATTTATATAGCAGGAGATTTGGCAGAAACCCTGCGGGATTTAAAAGAAAACATAGCGGGAAAGGAAATGTGATGAAGATGAATGTATATCAAGAGATAAGTCAAATCATCAAAGAAGCAGATGGTATTTTGATTGGAGCCAGTAATGGTTTGTCTATCGCAGAGGGATATAATATTTTTGCAGATGACGCATGGTTTCAGGAAAATATGGGAGATTTCAGAGAAAAATACGGACTGCGTTGTGTTTTACACGGATTTTCAGTGCCAATGAAGGTAGAAGAAAAGTGGGCGTTTGTAAGCAGACTTGTTAAGGCAAAAGCTATGCAGGATGAGCCGAGTGAGATTATGAAAAACATCTATGCACTAGTAAAGGATAAAGAATATTTCGTAGTAACTTCCAATGCGGAGGATCATTTTGTGCCGGCAGGTTTTGAGGCAGATCGTGTTTTTGAAATGGAAGGGAAATTAACCCAGATGCGGTGCAAGAACAGATGTCATGACGAGGTCTATCCTAATCAAAAAGCAGTTCTCGCCATGACAGAAGAGGAAGTAAACGGAAGAGTACCCAAAGAATTACTGCCGAAATGTCCAAAATGCGGTGGAGATATGGAAGTAAATTGGGGTGAGATGTCCTCGTTTACAGAAACGAAAAATTGGAAGGAAAAGGCTGCCCGCTATCAAGAATTTATTCAGAATTTACATGGAAAGAAGCTGGTAATTCTGGAATTTGGCATTGGTTGGAGAAATCAGATGATTAAAGCTCCTTTGATGCATCTTGCAGCAGTAGAACCACAGGCAAGATATATCAACATTTAACAAGGGTGAAATTTACATTCCAGAGGAAATCAAAGAAAAATCCATCGGTGTGGATGGTGATCTTACGGTAGCGTTAAAGGAAATCAGAAAGGGAAGGATAGACTAAGTAAGGTGGTTAAAGATATTACAGTTGTGAGATAGGAGAATGAAAAAAATGAGCTATTATGAAAATTTGGTAATGAAAACACAAATGAACTATTCCGGACACTATAGTACCTATGCATCCGGCGGTACTGCTGTAGTGTTGAGCAAACAAAAACCACTTCCTTATGAGGAACAGATTCAGGAATTTGTTCGCAGAGTGCAGGAGGCAGAGTGTATCATAGTAGGCGGAGCATCCGGTTTATCAGCGGCTGGAGGTGGTGACTTTTATTATAGTGATACCCCTTCTTTTCGTGAGCATTTTGGAAAATTTGCAGATAAGTATGGATTCAAAGGTGCTTTTAGCGGAATGATGCATCGGTTTTCTACAAGAAATGAACACTGGGGATATGTGGCAACCTTTTTAAATACTACACAAAATGCCCCTATCAGAGAGCCATATCTGGATTTGGATAGAATCTTGCAGGGAAAGGATTTTCATATCTTAACGACTAATCAGGATACACAGTTTGTAAAGATTTATCCGGAAGAAAAGGTCAGTGAGATTCAGGGAGATCATCGTTTCTTCCAGTGTTCCCAGTGCTGTCAGGATGAAACATGGGATGCCGTACAACCTGTGGCAGATATGATTGCGGCTATGGGAGAGGGAACAATGGTGCCGGATGAACTGATTCCTCGTTGCCCTCATTGTGGTGCGGAAATGTTTCCGTGGGTAAGAGGATATGGGAATTTTCTGCAAGGGAAAAAATACGAAGAAGAATATGAGAAAATCTCAAAATACATTCAAAAGAACAAAGATAGAAAAATTCTCTTGATAGAACTTGGAGTAGGGCGCATGACACCGATGTTTATACAGGAACCGTTTTGGGAATTGACAAACAGCTTGAAAGATGCATATTATATTTCCGTAAATTCAAAATATCAGTTTTTGCCGGAATTCATTGAAGATAAGGGGATTGCTATTTTGGGAGATATAGGAACAGTGTTAAAAGATTTGCGGAAAGCAAAAGAGGAAAGTGCATTTGTATGTTAAGTTGATTCTGTTTGAAAAAAATACTGCTATATAACCAATAGGCTCAGGGAAATTCCTCTGGGTCTTTCTTGAGATTCCTCGAAAATTGAGAATTACATATGTTCAATTCTTTGTATTAGGTATATATTTTGAAAAGTTATTCGGTTATACTGACAATATCAAAAGGCAGAACTGTTAGAATGAGGTGAGCAGATGGATGCAGCACAGAGAATAAGGTTAATTCGGATGATTGAAAAAATAGAGAAGAATCCAGAATTCAGTAGTAAAATTGGTGTGAGAAATACATCTGAGTTTATATCAAGTAAACAATCAAAAAAATGAATGATTCAAATCATAACAGGAGTCAGAAGGAGTAGAATATGTTATCGTTACTATTTGCTATATGCATGATCTGGTTTATTGGAAAATTTTTTATATTTGGTGTAAAAGCATCCTGGGGAATCTTAAAGCTGCTCTGTACAGTTGTATTTTTCCCGGTGATTTTGATAGGAATGGTTGTTGGCGGACTGATTTATATTGCATTTCCATTGTTGATCATCGGCGGAATCATTGCACTTATATCATCTAACTCATAAAAATACGAGGAGGGAAGAAATTATGGGATATGATATAGAAAAAGAGAAACGAGAAGCGATTGAAGCAGGACAACGTGCGTTAAGTAGTCTTCGGACAGCAGAAGAAAACCTGAACAGTGCAAAAAATTGGGGCTTGGTGGATATGTTTGGTGGTGGATTCTTTTCTACGATGTTGAAACACTCCAAGATGGATCAGGCCAGACAAAATATGGAACAGGCGAAATATGATCTTCGTAATTTTAGTAGGGAATTAAATGATGTGAACATGGCTTGTAATCTGAAGATCAATACTGGAGATTTCTTATCCTTTGCAGATTATTTTTTTGATGGATTTGTTGTGGATTGGATGGTGCAGGATCGAATCAATAATGCTAGACATCAGGTGGAAGAAGCCATCCGCAGAACGGAATACATCATAAACCAGTTACAGCATATGTAAAGGAAAGAGGCAGTGGACCATAAATAGGTTCGCTGCCTTGTTTTTTCATATTTATTTCTGTTTCTTTTTTTCTTCTCTGAGCAATTCGATGTTTAGTCCCTGCTCTCCGGCTGTTTTATCAACCCAGAGATTCAGAGAATCTATTGCCAGAGAAATTTCATCCAGTTTGTTGCTGATAAAAGCAAAATCCTTGATCTCATCATCGCTGATCTTACCGTCACGGGCAATCTGGATCAGACGTGTGGTAAGAGGATTAATCTCATTCAGACTGGCAATGGTTTCCAGGATTATATTGGATAAGTCGGAAACTTCGACTTCCGGGACATAACGATGACCAATTTCGCATTTATGAGAGCAGTAATAATTGCAGAGATCCGGGCGCTTGTAAGCATCAGCCATCTGGATGATATCGTAAGGTGTGGGTTCCTGCATTTCATATTCAAATTTTTCAATTTTAGAATCAGAAACAGCAGTCATTTTTTCGCTGGCTTCTGATCTGGTAAGACCGGCTTCTTCCCGGTAAATCTGATAAATTGTCTTATTTTCTCTCGTAGATTGTTTCCCCATGAGAATAACCTCCCTGTATATCGCAAAACATGAGGATTATCGGGTGGTAACTCCGCATGCTGTACGTGTATTTCCTGTATAGAGATTATTATACTTGAATCATCAGTTAACGACAAGGTTATAAATGGATAGGAAGCCAGAAAGACTGATGATTGATGAAAAATCGACAATTACGTGGGGTTTTTATACCCCATCTATTGATATACACTGTAACCATCAAAGAAGATTAAATCATAAAATTCAAAGAAATGGAGGAGTTGGCAATGAAAGGTTTTAACACTGGTGATGGTTACATGGGATTGGTAGATGGTAAATATATCTTGTTTGCCAGTGAATCCGATTACTATGAATACATGAACGATTAAAGGAGGAGCTGCTATGAAAGGAATATTCGGAAGTATGTTTGATCTGAACCATGATGGAAATATTAGTCCACTGGAAAGCGCAATGGAATTTACCTTCCTAAATGAACTACTGAAAGACGATTCTGACGTACAGACGGAGTTAGAATTATCAGGACTGAATCCAGACGAGTTAGAGCTTATGGATGCAGATGAACGAAGGGAAGCACTGGAAGATGCCGGACTGGATCCGGATGAATATGATTTCTAAGGAAGGAGCATTTATAATGGCAAAAGTATTTATCACACTGACAGGAACAAAACATTATTTCGGAAATGATTTTCTTGAAAAGGGTACGAAAATCAGACTGGAGAAAGAGCCGGATAATGAGTATGACAAGGAAGCAATTAAAGTTACTTATGAAAGCCTTGGAAAAATCGGGTATGTGGCGAACAGTTCTTATACTGTTATTGGTGAGTCGATGAGTGCCGGACGTCTCTACGACAAGATTGGAGATGTTGCATATGCAAAGGTAATGCTTGTTACGCCAGCTGGGACAATCTGCAAAATCTGTAAAAAGAGTCTGGTAAAAGACGAGGAGTTATAATGAAAAACAAAGAGATATTAAGAAAAATCTATTATGGAAATAGGGCAATAAACAGAAATATTCAGCGCCTGGCTAATATCAGTTTGATTGGCTTGCTTGCAAGGTCAGCCAAAGAAGCAAAAGAAAGCGATGATGAACAAGGAAAAAATCTTGCAAAAGCAGGGCTACTCTTAGTAGTTATTTCGGAAGCTCTGATAATAATTAGTGATATTCTAAATCATCGGAAAATGAAAATCGAAGAGAAAATAGAAAAGTCTGAGTAAGGGAGAAGAAATGTATACAAAAGAACAGAATGAAGAAATAGAAAAAGTATGCCGAGTGTTTGATAGTTATATCAGAGAAAATCCATATTTCGATGTTGTCTGGTCAGATAAACTGGGCTACATCTATTTAAGTGGAATCGCTCCCGACAGAGAAGGTGTTTGCATGGCACCGTTAATTCTCAGGACTGGTGAGGATCTTTGTGAAGAAATCATATATAATATGGCGGCAGATATATTAAAACAGATTGGAGTACATCGTGACGATCCAGAAGACTGTTCCTCAGACGAACGGAAAAAGATTAAAGAAGAATTAAAGCCATATATGGATCAGCTTCCAGAATATACACATTTGGTTACTGAGCTATTCAGAGAATAACGTATTTTAATCTGTAATAAACAGGATATGAATTTATTTTAGGAGGAACAACAAATGAGTAAAAAAGAAGGATACAGCAGAAAAGGATTATTTGGAGAAATCAAGCATTATAATGCGAATGGAAGAAAGGTCGGAGAAAGTAGACCTAATATCTTGGGAGGATATAGCAATTACGATACAAATGGTCATAAAACCGGTGAGAGTAGACCTGGCATCTTTGGAGGAATGAATCATTATGACAGCCACGGACACAAAACTGGATCAACCAGACCTGGTATATTGGGTGGAGCAAATCATTATGATGACAAAGGGCATAAAACTGGTCACAGCAATCCTGGAATATTAGGTGGCTGGAACCATTACGATGACTGATACTTAAGAAGGAAGGAGTCAACATGTACAATCTGATCATAGATCTGGAAATGTGTAATGTGCCGAGAGATTATCGGCAGAGATCTTATAAATATGCAAACGAAACCATACAGATTGGTGCGGTATTATTGGATGAAAATTTTAAAAGAATCAGTACACTCTGTCAATATGTACATCCGGAATATGGAGTTATCGATCATTTTATTGAATCATTGACTGGCATTAGGAATTCGCAGGTGAAAAATGCTCCACGGATACAGGAGGCATTGTTACATATGATTGACTGGCTGGGAGACCGCGAGTATCAGATCTATGCATGGAGTGAATCAGACCGAGCTCAGATTGTACATGAGATTAAAGCAAAGAAAATCACAGACGAAAAGATTCTTGCTTTTGTAGAAAAAGAGAACTGGATCGACTATCAGGCAGTTTTTACAAAGAGATATGAATTAACTAGACAGCTTAGTTTGGAAGAAGCATTGGGGCGGGCAGAAATCGAACCGGAAGGAAGATTCCATGATGGATTAGATGATGCAGTAAATACAGCATATCTGATCGAAAAATTGGAATTAAATCCAGAGTATCAACTGGTAAGTTATGAAATGCCGGATAAACCGTCAGAGCGTCTATGCAGTACATTAGGTGATTTTTTTACTGGTTTGAATTTGAATTTTGTACAAAACTAGATTTAAAACGTAAAGATTTATGTAAAAAGATGCACAATATATCTCCCACCTGTGATATACTTATAATATTATTGGCAGAAGGGAGAAGTGCATCATGCCGAAGGGAACAAATCAGAAATTTAAGCTGTACCGACTAGCGCAGATCATGCTTGAAAAAACAGATGAAGAGCATTATATTACAATGCCAGAAATTATGGAAAGTTTGGCAGAATACAATATCACAGCTGACCGCAAAAGCATCTATACTGATCTTCGTGACCTAAGTGTTCTCGGCATTGAAGTGGAAGGAGAACCTGTTGGAAACCGTTATCATTATCATGTGGTTAGTCGCACGTTTGAACTTCCTGAGCTGAAACTTCTGGTAGATGCGATCCAATCTTCCAAATTCATCACAGAAAAGAAATCCAATGCGCTTATTAAAAAGCTGGAAAAAATGGTCAGTGAATATGATGCACAGAAGCTGCAACGTCAGGTATATGTGTCCGGAAGAATAAAGACAATGAATGAGAGCATCTACTACACAGTAGATGCTATTCATAATGCAATTTCAGAAAATAAGAAAATAAGGTTTCAGTACTATCAGTGGAATGTAAAAAAAGAAATGGAACTCAGGCATAATGGAGCCTGGTATCATATCAGCCCATGGGGATTTTCGTGGGACGATGAAAACTACTATCTAGTGGGTTACGATTCGGATGCGGAGAAGATCAAACATTACCGGGTAGATAAAATGCTTCATATCCGATTGTCAAGTGAGAACCGGGAAGGAAAAGAATTCTTTAATAAAGATAATTTTCTCCTGCTAAAATATCTCGAGGTGATGAAGAACTGTTCGATCAAAAAATTGTATTGTTTACTAACTACAAGGGAAGAAATTGAGTGCTCTGTTCGAATCAGTTGGGGACCAGATACTTCAGAGAATGAGTTGAAGGAAAACTTGGTTAAGTTGCCAGAGATAGCTAAGCAGATAAAAGGTTAATGTCAAGGAGGCAATATGAGTCCTGTGGTGCATATCAGAATGATAAACAGCCACTACTTTTGAGATTGAACATATTTATGCTCGGAATAGAAACGAGAAAGAAAATTCATTAACAGATGCTCGAAATGTAGAGTCATTGGGCAATAAAGCATTACTTGAGAAAAGAATCAACATTCGTGCTTCTGATTATCGTTTTGCTGATAAGAAGAAGTATTATGAGGGATTTACAAACAGTAAAGGTCAGGTAAAAGTGGGAACAGGTGTTGTTGAACTTCTTGACCTAACGGCTACATCGGCTGATTTTACCGAGAAAGATATTATTGACCGATATAAAAAGATGATTGATTGCTTTATCAATTACTTACAGAAGAATGGCTTGCTAAAATAAGAGCATAGAATGCGAAAAATATATTTTATTTGGAAAGGTACAGGGAATTTACTTGGAAAATAATAAAGCTGTTTTATTTGAATTAAATATAGAAAATGATAGATGTATATTCCCAAACACAATATCAGATGCAATTATTGATGCAAATAAAGAACTGAAAGATTTGGAAGATAAGCTTAATGAAACACTTGAAACAATAAGGCTGTTGACTCCAGAATGTGATAAGTTAGATTATATATTGTCTGCAAGTTCAGGTGCGTTATGTGGAATAATGGATGTTTTTCTTGTGGGTAAACCAGGAGAGTCACCATTAGGGGATATAACAGATAAATGGTTTGCAAATAGGACAGTAGACTTTGCAAAAATATGTGGATATACGGGAGATAAGAATTCTTTATCTTCAGCGATAAAATTTTTGGAAAAGAAATTTAAAATTCCATATGACCAAAGTGTTGGTGGAGGAATATTTCGTGAGTTGATTGATTTGACTCCATCAAACCATCATTTTAAATCGTTGGGACATAATCCAACACTTTTAGGTTTGTTTTTTTCCATCCTTAATCAGTTTACAAATACTTCGGATTTCGTATCAAATGGAGAATTGATTTCGTTAAATAATTCAGATGGGAAATTTGAACTTCAAGGAAAAAACATACCAAGTAAACTATTTTGCGGTATTGCAAATTGGATTGGTCATTTGATTTCAGATGTATCTGGTTCGTCAAGTAGTAAAGGCAGAGGAATGGGAATACCATCTCCAATATGGGCTTGGAGTAATGATGTAATTGCAATTAAGGTAAAACTAAATATTCCGGTAACTGAATTTGATAAATCCGTAAATGAGCTTGCCTTGAAGTTATTTGAAAAGGGATACGATGCAAGATTTCAAACTACTCAGGCAATACCGGTTTTTATCAATGAAATGGTCGTAAGATTGTTATATTCGATAAGACGTCTGATTGGATATTATATATCTGTACCTAAAAAAGATAGAAGCTGGGGGTTACTTTGGAAAACGTGTGAACCATTTTCGAATGCAACTGTAAAGCGTATGCTGACAGTTGCACATGGGACATTTTGTATAATAGATATTGGCGATGCAACAATTAGAGGATTTGAAAAAGGAATAGGAAGTTTCAATGTTGTCGAATTTTTTATGCGATTGAATATAGTCGGTGTTGGTCGGTTGACAATCTCTCTTTATGGAGAAACAAAACGAGGAATACAGCGTAGTAAAGCCAATAATGAAGCTATATTCATGAAAAGAGAAAAAGTGATTATAGATGATTATATGGAAGGATTAAAAATTCTATCCAAGACATATGATGATAAATTGTTGATGACTTTTGTTAGTGACTTTAAATCAAGTAATGCATATAAAGAGTCTTTTAACAAATCAGTTGAATTGGCAAAATTACGAAATGTGCCTGAAAATGAAAGAATAAAATCAAAGGCAGACATAGATTGCTATTTTCGAGGAGGTTCATTGAAATGAGTAAGAAGAAATCTAAATTACAGCAAGCACAAGACGAAGCACAAGCAGCGATAAATGAAACGAACAAAAAAATTGAAGAACTTGGAAAACATTCAAACAATTTATGCATTGAATTAAATAATATTCAAAAGTTATTTGATGAGATTCGGAATATACCAAGTGAAAAGAAAATAGAGTGTGAAAAATTAAAAAAAATCAGATTGAATTGGAAACAACAAGCTGAGAAAATAGAAAGTGATTATAAAACAGCAGCGGTAAAAAATGCAGGAGCAGGTGCAGCCGGAGTAAGTGCCGGTGTTGCTGTTGCAGCAATGGGTCCGACAGCAGCTATGGGAATTGCAACTACTTTTGGAGTCGCTTCAACAGGAACGGCAATTTCAACATTAAGCGGGGCGGCTGCAACAAATGCAGCTTTAGCTTGGCTTGGTGGTGGAGCACTTGCAGCAGGTGGTGGTGGAATGGCAGCTGGAGAAGCTTTTCTAACCCTTGCGGGACCGGTAGGATGGACTATTGCAGGCGTTGCACTTGTGGCGAGTGGCATTATGTTTTGGCGGTCATCAAGTAAGAAAAAAAGAATCGAAGAAATTTTTACACTGATTAGCAAACGTGATGTCAAATCATATAAACTTGCAGTTATTGAATTGAGTGAACGAATTACAAGAATTGATAAAGAAAGCAAATTGTTAAGAGATGCGATTGTAAAGGTAAAGAGTTTTGGCACAGATTATGATGCAATGACAGAAGCACAGCAGTATGAACTTGGGGCGTATGTTAATCTAATGTTGTCATCTACACAATTATTGGTTAATCCAATACTTGGATTGCAGCCTAAATATGGAAATGAAGATTTTGAAAAGTTTATTTCTTGGAAAGGAAGGAAAACAGATAAAGCATTGTGTAATGATCTCAAGACATTGATTATATCGTTTGCTAATCTTCTTTATAAAATAGATTTAGATGATAACGATAAAAGATTGTTATATAAGACTTTTAAAGGAAATAAAAAAATGCTTAGTGCATTAAATATGAAAAAGAAGGAATTTAAAATAGATATTTTAAATGCTGTTGAAGAAGCACTTTTGTATAGCTATAAATAGTTCGTGGTAAAATAGACCACAAAATAAAAATGAAATTTAAATACTGAAGGAGAAGTGCAGATGCTAAATCTTGCTAAGGGATATAAAATATATGAGCCGGAAAGATTGAATGAGGAATACGAAGTGACAGATGACGTGACGTTAATGGCTAATGTTGATGTAGAAAAGATAAAAGAAGTATTCCAGCATTTCATTGTAATGCATGATGAACCGTTATTTTTTATTTTAGAATTACCAGTTACGTGTGACAGAGAAAATCCAGTTGCTCCGGAAATATTAGAGGAAACACATAAAGATGTTTATTATATAGATGGGTGTTCACAGGAAGAATGTCTTGCATTATTGGAAAGATACGGAGAACTTCTTATCAATGACGGCATGAACAGATTTGGATTTGGCTGTCATGAGAGTCAGGACGAAATCATGCTTGATAAATATAACGTGGTAAAGATTTATAGTCAGCAGTTGTCGAACTATAATGAGTTTTTTGAAGCTCATGGAATTGAAAAAGTAGAAAGTTTAATTACAGCATGGGATACATTTTCTGATGAAACACCGGGACAGGCTGAAAGATGTGATTATAAAGGAAAATCGGTGTATGATTTGCCAGAAGAATTAAAGGATTGGGGAATGTACTTAGCGGACACAAGAGCAGAGTAATTAGTTTAGAAAGGGCAGGCTATGGAAACAAAGCCAAGGATTTTATACCTACAAAAGATTTTACTGGAAAGAACTGATGAAGAAAATCCTCTTTCCACAACACAGTTAATCAATATATTGAATGATGAATACGGAATATCTGCACATAGAACGACGGTCACAAAAGATATTGCTGCACTTCAGGAGTTTGGAAAACTCTTGATGAATTGCGATATAAAGAGGAACAGATTGCAAGAGATAAAAAAGATGGTATAAAAGCAGAAGCTCGATATACAACATTGAATGATTTGTATGAGCTTTGGCGAGATTTGAAACGTGGGCTAAAGAATAATACATTTGAAAATTACAAGTATATGTATGAAACTTTTGTCCAGCAGCAGATTGGAAATAAGATGCTGTCATCGTTGAAGAAAACAGATATCAAGAGGTATTACAATTATCTTGTTGATGAAAGAGGATTGAAACCAGTGACGGTAGATGGTATTCATAATATTTTACATCAGGTATTTGATATGGCAGTTGATGATGACTATAATTAGAAATAATCCGACAAATAATGTGCTGAAGGAATTGAAGCAATCACACTGTTTTCGCACGGAAAAGCGTAGAGCATTGACAAAACCAGAGGAAGATTTATTTCTTAGTTATCTTCAAAGTACACCAAGAATGAATGTGTGGTATCCGATTTTTGCTGTACTGATTGGAACAGGACTTCGTGTGGGGGAAGCAACTGGACTCAGATGGTGTGATATTGATTTGGAAGAAGGAATTATCAATGTTATCCATACACTTGTATATTACGACCATAGAACAGAGGGAAGTAAACGTGGCTGCTATTTTAATATCAATTCAACAAAGACTCCAGCAGGAAAAAGGCAAGTACCTATGTTGGACTTCGTAAAAGAAGCTTTTATTATGGAAAAAGAAAGACAAGAACTTTTGGATATTCATTGCGAAACTACAGTTGACGGATATACAGATTTCATTTTTCTTGATCGCTTCGGACAACCACATCATCAGGCGACTCTTAATAAAATCATAAAGCGTATTATAAGAGATTGTAACGATGAAGAATTATTGAAGAATGAAAATGCAGCAGTGTTGCTTCCAAATTTCAGTTGCCATTCGCTTAGACACACATTTACCACAAGAATGTGCGAAGCGGGTGTCAACGTAAAAATCATTCAGGATACATTAGGACATAAAGATATTTCGACAACTCTTAATATTTATACTGATGTAACGAAGGAGTTGAAAAAGTCAGAGTTTGCAGGACTTGATGCCTACTTCAAAAGTGAGTATCAAAAAGTATCAAATACTTAGATGAAAAAATCAAGATGCAGAAAGAGAGCTAAACATTGGTTGGCTCTTTTTTCTTTATGTCGTACAACAGGAATATCAGACTATAGAGAGATTATTAGTGGTTGGAATATATGAGGGTTACAGCAGATTTGATTCAAAGAAAATTCAAAGAAAATATTAACCTGCAATTCTGAGCATCTTGACTCTTGGTTTGAATTTGGATAAAATGAGATGTATCTAAAACTGAATAGCAATTTTGATGATAGCTGATTTACATCAATTACATCAATTTTTACACAACTAGCCCAGTAGAAAATCGTAGAACTTCAATCTATGAGAAACTATGGAAAGATAAAATAGCTATTGAAGGAGAAAAACGTATACCGTAGAAACCCAATAATCGGTATACTGATTTCGTCCCGACAATGAAGAGCCTTGACTCTGACAAAAAAGCAGGAAAATCCGGAGCAGTAGAAGAAGCAACTGCAAACGACAACAACGGATTCTTCAAAGACAACGCGAAGATTGACTTCTCCAACGTAAAGGTTGAGCCTTTATTTGAAGAAGAGGTTGATTTCGATACATTCAGCAAATCTGATTTCCGTGCCGTAAAGGTTAAAGAGTGTGTAGCAGTTCCGAAGAGCAAGAAGCTCCTTCAGTTCACACTGGATGACGGAACAGGTACAGACCGCACGATCTTAAGCGGAATCCACTCTTACTATGAGCCGGAAGAATTAGTTGGTAAGACACTGATCGCAATCACCAACCTTCCGCCAAGAAAGATGATGGGAATCAAGTCTTGCGGTATGCTGCTTTCAGCAGTGAATAACCTGAAGGATTCAGAGGATGAAGAACTGCATCTTCTGATGGTTGATAACCATATTCCGGCTGGTGCGAAGCTGTACTAAGAGGATACAGAAATTGGCGCAAGCAAGAAAATCATATAATGAATAGAATGAGTGGGCAATTCCAATCGGAGTTGTCCATTTTCTAAAATTACTATGCATTCGTAAGGAGGAAGAAAATGTTATCATTAATATTTGCTATATGCATGATTGGATTTATATGGAAGTTATTTATATTTGGAGTGAAGGCCTCCTGGGGAATTTTTAAACTGCTCTGTTCGGTAGTATTCTTCCCGGTAATCCTTATTGGAATGGTTGTAGGTGGATTGATGTATATCGCATTTCCGTTATTGATCATCGGTGGGATAATAGTACTTGTAACATCTCGTTCATAGAGCAGATTCGGAAGAATAGATTTATGGGATATTGATCTACAGAGCCTGCCACCGGCAGCTTCTTCCGAACGCATGGCGATATAGAAAAGGCAGTGAATCAAAACTGATTCACTGCCTTCTTTGTTAACGGCTGATAACTTTAACAGTTGTATCGGCATGATCATCTGTTAGTGCAAATTTATCTTTCAGGCCTTCTGTGATATAGACTTCACCGGAATCCGTTACGAAGACCGCTTCAAAATCATTACTCTTTCCCCAGAAATCGGCTGCTTTTTCGAGACCCATGACAAATAATGAAGTGGATAACGCATCGCAGGTTCCGCCATCATCGCCGACAATTGTCACGGAACAAAGGCCGCTGTCTGCCGGATGTCCGGTTGCCGGATCCATGATGTGCCAGTAGGTGTGCCCATCCTGCTCAAAGTAGCGTTCATATCCGCCGGAGGTAATGACGGCCTGGTCTGTGATAGAAAGAACCATCATAGGCGTATCGCCATTCGGATCCTTGATTCCGACTTTCCATGGAGAACCGTCGGGCTTGGAACCGATTGTCTGTACATTTCCGCCAAGGTTTAAGAGTGCGGATTTGACACCGTTATCGCGAAGATACTGGGCAGATTGCTGACCGGCATATCCTTTGGCAATGCTTCCGAGGTCGATAGTCATTCCGGAAGGAATGGTTACGTTGCCGGTTGTCTTATCAAATTCCACCTTAGTGTAATCTACCATAGGAAGTAATGACTGGATCGTGGATTCATCCGGTACCTGGTAGTCACCGGTGGTAAATCCCCATGCCTTGACGATCGGGTAGATAGAGATGTCGAGTGCACCGTCTGTTTGGGTACACATTTGAAGTGCCTTCTGCATTAAGTCAGAGACATTGCCGGTAAGGGTTCCGGAACCGTTCTGATTGATATGATATATCTCACTTCCGGAATCTGTGACGGATACTTTCTTTTCAAGATCCGTCAGTACTTTCTTTGCACCTTTTAGTACTTTTTTATCCCCATATGCGCTGAATTTGATGGTAGTATCCATAGCAAAAAAAATCAATGCTTTCCGGTTCGCTGGCTGTACTTTTTGAGGTGTTTTTTCCGGTGCCGGAAGCACTGGAACATCCACACGCCAGACAGGCAGTGATCAGTATTATTGATAAAATTTTCTTCATAACAAAATCTCCTCAGACTATAATTGGTGAAAAATTCTCAACAGTGTTAGTTTGGATTGACATGGCAGGAAAATATTGGTAGCATTGTGCTACCTAGGTTAGATTCGCCTAACAAAACTATCATTTAATATACCATGAAAGGAGCGGGGGTTCAATATCTAATTGTTATTGAGATGGTAGTGAGAATGGAAAAAGAATGTAAAAATACTAACGAGGAGGAAAATATGAAAAAGAATGTAAAAAAAGTAATATCTTTTATTCTGTCCATGCTGGTTATTATTTCTACAGCAGTTACGCCTGCGATGGCAGCGGGGACAAAAGAGGCACCGACAGAAGTAAAGAGCGTTACGGCCAGTGGTCTTTGGACAACAGTTTTAAATCTGGAGTTTGAAGATACAACCTGGATGGATAATATTAATAAAGTAATTGTAAATGATAAAGAATGCAAGAAAAGTACGATCAACAGTTTCTCGAGTGATACAAATATTTGGGAAGTTGGCAGTGCTACGGGTGCATATGGAAGTTACAAAGCATTGAAACTGGCAGTTCCGGATGGAAAATTATGGACAGTTAAGGTTTCGGCAGACGGATACAAGGATCTGACTGTTAAAATTACCAAAGAAACAGTAAATTATACAGATACTTATAAAGCGGAAGTAGTTTCAAATTCTGGGGAGACAACCAATAAGACATATACTGCTGACGTGACACCTGCAGTAAATGGTAAAATAACACTTAGTGCCGCAAAAGATATAAAAGAAGGTGACACAGTTACCGTAACAGCAACTCCGGACGAAAATTATGAAGTAGTTGCAGTCACTGTAAAAGGAGTAAGTGGAAAATCTGTTGATGTCCAGAATACAGAAGGAATTTATACATTTAAGATGCCGGCAGAAAACGTAACTGTATCAGCTACATTTAAAGAGAAAGCTATAGCCGGAAATAAAAAAATTGAAGTGAGTCAGGTTAGCATCAACAAAGATCTTTGGGGAAGTGACTGGGAATTCACTTTTAAAAATGCTGAAGATTATGTAAGCGCGATCACAGATGTAAAAGTAAACGGAACTTCATGGGAGGAAAAATCTTATAGCGTTTCGTCAGGCGGCCAGTATTATAAAAATACCAGCAGCAATAAATTAGTCTGTGCAGCAAGAGAGTACAGTGCAAATCCGACAATTCCGGTTCTGAAAAGTGGTGATATCATTACCATTACAGCAAATGGATACGAGGATCTGACATTCAAACTTGTTATCAAAGATGGCAATGCGTCTCTTGTAGAAGACGATGGACAGGGAGATCCATATGATCTTCATGTAAAGATTGATGGTTCGTTCGAGGCAGCTATTGTAGGACAGAAGAACTACGATGGTGTATCAAGTGCAAGTGTCGGAGGATCATCCAGCAATAAGAACAGCTCAGTAAAAGTGTATGGCGCCCTTGTGAACAAAGGAACAGAGCCTGCAGACAATGACTGGGAAGAGCTGGATAACTTATCAAAGATTAAATTAGACGGAAGTAAATGTAAAGTAGATATCGTTCCGGACACAGCAAACGGAACTCCTGCAGACAGCGACAGCGGTATGAAAGGTGTTTATATGACGATCAGCAGTAATCTGACACTTAACGAAACACCGAAAGATGCGGGGACATATCTGGTCTCAGTATCCATTACCGATGATCAGGGACGAACTGCAGTCAGCAATACACTGCCATTCAGAGTTTATTCAGGAGATGAAACTCTTGCAGAACGTCTGAAAGAAGAGAATTTTAAGAAATATGACAGCGGATTGTATGCATGGGATATCATGGAACCATGGGCAATCAGCAAATTTGGAACGAATGTAGAAGGTGAAGAAGAAAGCGTACGCGTGCCGGCAGGGTTAGAAGCCTGGTTCGGTTCAAAAGAGAGCGGTACATATGGCTATCTGGGATACGATCTGCCGTGGAAGAAGGTGATGAGTGGAGATATCCCACAGACACTTTATATTCCGAATGGGTGTAATCTTACATTAACGAATATGGAAATTCTCAGCAGTGTACGTATTGTAGTAGAAAACGGCGGTAAGCTGACATTGTCAGATTCAGTTGTTCAGGGAATTATCGATGTCCAGAGCGGCGGTACATTCTCTATGAATTATGACGCTTATAAGAATGCATTTACAACAGGTTCTTCTATTTGCGGACAGCTGCGTCTGGCAGATGGGGCAATATTAGAAAATGCAGCTATCTATTCTCATGCAAATTATCTGGCAAATGGGGATCTGACAGACCGCAACACATCAGAACCGGTTGTAACAGCAACAGGTAATGTGACGATCAAAGGTCAGGTATTTATTAAAGGTGCCGAAGATGGAGACGGAATCGGACAGACAGCACTTCGCGTAGATGGAACACTGCGCCTGGCAGACGGGGCAATACTGGTTACAACCGGCGGAGAAGGTATGATCAACGAAAATGACGGTGGAACTGCAATTGATATTAAGAGCGGCAAGATTACCGGAAATGGAAAACTTGTAGCTATTGGTGGTAAGACATTCTGGGGAAATGGTGGAAATGCCGTAACCGGAAATGGTACGATTGAGACTGCATCAGCATTTCTTCAGGGAGCTACTGCAAGTAAAGCAAAAAACAAAGAAGCAGGAAAAGCAATCGGAGATAACATCAGAGTTATAACATCGGATCGTTATATCAAAGATGGAGAAGTAAGCGATAATTACGGAACAGATGATGCTTTGAGCGGTCTGTACTGGAAAGAAGGAATTGACGCAACACCACCGTTAGACAAATATGTAACATCAGAAGTGGAAAATATTCTTTCATTAGAAGGTACACTGGATAAGACTTATGACGGCAAAGCCGTAAATGGTCCGGTTGTAAAAGCAGGAGATAAAGTACTTGCAGAAGAAACAGATTATACACTGACTTACAAAGATTCAGAAGGAAATGAATTGTCAGAAACTCCGGTAAATGCAGGTACGTATACAGTAACAGTTAACGGTCTTGGAACATACGCAGGCATGAACCTGAACGTAACATTTACTATCTCGCCAAAGGCAGCAGAACTGACGGTTGTAGCAGATCCATCTTCAGCAAAATATGATGGAAAGAGCAAAACTCCGGAAGTTACAGTAAAAGACGGAGATAAAGTACTGAAAGAAGGAACAGATTATACACTTTCTTATGTATATGGTGAGGATGCCGAGACAAAAGATTTCGCAGGGGCAGAATTTGTAAAAGAAGGAAATTACACAATAACTGTAACTGGTATCGGAAATTATGAAGGATCAACAGGAAAAGCAGTATTTACGATCAGTAAAAATAATTCTGCATCTACAGATCCGACAAACCCTTCAAATCCAAACGGGGATAAGAACGTCACAGACAAAAAAGTAAGCAATAATACAAATAATGTTAAACCGGTTGTAAAGAACGTTGTAGCAAAGAACAACAAAAATGTTCCAAAGACAGGTGATAACGCAAATGTATTACTCTGGATCGCGCTTGCAGTTATTTCTTGTGGAGTACTCGCAGGAGCAGGTGTAGCAGTCAGAAAACGAAAATAAGATTATAAATCATATAGCAGAAAAGGAAGCATTTGGAGTAGGATCCAGATGCTTCTTTTTGTTATACCAAAGTATGCATGAAAAGCTGTTGGTGGTAGCTTTTGCAGAGGGTTAATGTGTTATACTATATATTGGTTACCAATATTAACCAGCAGAAAAAATTTTATAAGTTAGTGTGAAATACGGAGGCGTAGAATTGAGCTATAAAAATAATTCAAAAGTATACCATGAAGCCGACATCAGAAATGATTACAGAAAACTGACAAAGCTTCTGATCGAAAAAAATCTGACAATCACCACAATGGAATCTGCAACATCGGGGCAGATTGCTTCGCTGATCACAGATACAGAAGGATCATCAGCAGTTCTGAAGGGGGCGTTTGTTACATATTGTAATGAAGCGAAGATCATGCAGGGAGTTCCGGCAGAAGTACTGGATACCTATACGGTATATTCAAAGGAAACGGCAGAGGCCATGGCCAGGGCATGCGCAGAAGCCTACAATGCAGATATCGGAATCGGGGTTACCGGAACAATGGGAAATATTGATTCATCCAATCCGGATGCTTCCGTTCCGGGACAGGTGTATTTTGCAATTGGAGTAAAGGGAGAGATACAGTCGTATTATATTGAACTGGAGCCGCAGCCGACTCGCCTGGCATATAAGCTTGCAGTGGCAAAAGAAATCTATGACGAGCTTATGAAGCGGATTTCGTGATCTCTTGTAGGTATTATATTATAGAAAGGATTATATTTTGAAAGTATACAAAAAAAGTAATGTTTATTAAAGATAAGATTCGTTAAAACGGTATTCGATAAAGCAATATTCAGTAAGTGTTAGTAAATATCAATAAATGATAAAAAAGAAATAAGAGAGGATGAATAATCATGACACATGAAGATTATGAGCGGGCAGCAAATCACTGGAAGATTAAAGATGCATCTGACGAAAAAATGGACAGAGATACATTATTGAAAGAAATCGAACAGTACATAAAATCGAATAACACTTGTGCACTGGCAACCGGAAGCGGTGAATTTGTCAGAGTAACACCAATCGAGTACACATATCATGACGGGGCATTCTGGATGTTCTCGGAAGGTGGAGAGAAATTCAAAGCACTTGAAAAGAATAAGAATGTGTGCCTTGCAATCTATGATAAGTATGAAGGTTTCGGAAAACTGAAAGGTATGCAGGTGACGGGAACGGCAGAGGTGGTTGATTATTTCTCGGAGGAATATATTGCAGCTGCAGTATATAAGAAAATACCGATAGAAGCACTTCGAAAATTACCGGAGCCGATGAATCTGATAAAAGTAGCACCGTCCAAAATAGAATTTCTGAGTTCTGAATTCAAAAAGTATGGATGTGCAAGCCGGCAGCGTGTAGATGTATTTAGAGAGCGGTAATTATATAGAGATAACAAATATAGAATAGACACATAGAGAACCCAATAGTTATTGTGAAAATGTCTGCAGAAGAACCGTGAATAGGATTCGAATTGTCTAAATTGTCTGAATTGCAGAAAATATAAAAACAATCTTGACAATTCAAACCCCCTTGTGGTATATTAATCTAGCTGTCGCGTTAGACAAGGCCGTGAGGTAACAGAGTCGAAGCAGAAGACGGCGCTAACTG
>PPYF01267776.1_pt1 | contig 21372 bp, 17 predicted proteins | sample 1559871 | NCBI WGS metagenome assembly PPYF01 (sample SAMN08240021, study PRJNA423297) | Human gut metagenome, whole genome shotgun sequencing project.
CGACGGGCCGCTGGGGACAGCGGCCCCTACGAAATCTATCGTAACCCTGCGTAGGGGCGGATGTCCCCATCCGCCCGTTGGCCTCCGCACCTTACGATACCCACCCTCATCCGCCCCCTGCGGGGGCACCTTCCCCCTAGAAGGGGGAAGGCTTTATCCGTTCTGACGCAACGGCTCAAAGCCCTTCGGCGTTCCCCTCATTCGCCCCCTTCGGGGGCACCTTCCCCCAGGGGAAGGCTTAGGGACGTGGGGCCGGAATCCTTCCGTCACAGGCTTTGCTGCCTTACGGATGCGGCGTACCCCTTGCGGGTACTGCGCTCCTCGGAATGACAGAAACGGGTTTATTGACACGCTGAATATAATATCCGGTGTTTGGGAAGCAGGGTGGAGTGCGATCACCGCCCTGTTTCCCTTGCCTGTTTTCGCAAATACTGATATACTGACTTTTGAATCACCGCCCGGACTGCCGGGCAGAGGGGAGCGCAACATGAACAAGCTGATGGTCCTGGACGGCAACTCCATCGTCAACCGGGCCTTTTACGGCGTGAGCTCAAACCTGACCACCCGGACGGGCCAGCCCACCAACGCCGTGTTTGGCTTTTTGAATATTCTGAACAAGCTGCTGGACGAGGAGCAGCCCCAGGCCCTGTGCGTCACCTTTGACCGCAAGGCCCCCACCTTCCGCCATCTGGCCTACGAGGGCTATAAGGCCCAGCGCAAGCCCATGCCCGAGGAACTGGCCAGCCAGATGCCCATTTTAAAGGAAGTGCTCTCCGCCCTGAATATCCCCATGTACGAACTGGACGGGTGGGAGGCCGACGACCTCATCGGCACCATCGCCAGGCGGGACGAGGGGGCGGGATGGGATACGGTCATCGTCACCGGAGATAAGGATTCCCTCCAGCTGGTCACCGACCACACCACGGTAAAGCTGGTGTCCACCCGCATGGGCCGCACCACCACCAAGGACATGACCCCGGAGAGCTTTCGGGAGGCCTATGGCTTTGACCCCATCCACATCATCGATTTAAAGGCCCTGATGGGGGATGCCTCGGACAACATCCCCGGGGTGAAGGGCATCGGGGAGAAGACGGCCATGGCCCTGCTGGCCCAGCAGCCCTCCATCGACGGGCTGTATGCCAATCTGGACCGGATGGACGTGAAGCCCGCCGCCCGGAAGAAGCTCGTTGAGGGCGAGGAGGCCGCCCGCAAGTCCTATGACCTGGCCACCATCCGCACCGATGCGCCCATCGACTTTAAGCCCGAGGACAATCTGTGCCGAAAGCCAGACGAGCCCAGGCTCTATCAGCTGTTTCTGGACCTGGAATTTGCCAAGCTCATTGACAAATACCACCTCACCGCCCCCCAGGGGGAGGGTGCGGCGGCGGAGCAGCCGGAGTTTTCCGCAAGCTGCGAGAGCGAGGTGGTGGACGCCCCCGCCCGGGCCCGGGAACTGCTGGCGCTGTGGGCCGGACTGGACCGGGTGGCCGTGCTGGCCCTGCCCAGCCTGGACGGGGTGTGTGTCACCTGGGAGCAGGGGGAGGAGGGCCATGCCGCTCTGCTGCTGTCCGACCGGCTGGAGTGCTATAACGACATTCTGAACGGGCTGTTCGCCCCCGGCATCCGAAAGATGACCCACGGCGCAAAAGAGCTGTGCCGCACCCTGCTCTCCGAGGGCATCGCCCCCAGCGGCTTTGTGTTCGACACGGAGGTGGCCGCCTATCTCCTGGCCCCCGCCGACGGCAGCTATGACCTGGAGAAGCTGGGCATGACCTATTTTAACCACCAGTTCCCCAAGGCCGCCGACTATCTCTCTGACGGGGCCTTTGGCCCTCTGGCCGACCTTGGCGTGTCCGCCGGGGCGTTTCTATCCCACTGTGCCCTCGTCGCCGCACTGGAGCCTGTGCTGACCGGGCGGCTGAAGGAGCTGGGCATGTGGGAACTGTATCAGACGGTGGAGCTGCCCCTGTGCCCCGTGCTGGCGGAGATGGAGCAGGAGGGCTTTCTCATTGACCGCAAGGCCCTGGCCGAATTCGGGGACATGCTCTCCGGCCGCATCCAGACCGCCCAGAAGAATATCTTTGACCTGGCGGGGGAGGAGTTCAACATCAACTCCACCCAGCAGCTGGGCCGCATCCTCTTTGACCAGCTGGGCCTGCCCCCGGTAAAAAAGACCAAGACGGGCTATTCCACCAACGCCGACGTGCTGGACAAGCTGCGGGGCTCCCACCCCATCATCGGGGAGATATTGGAATATCGCCAGCTGACCAAGCTGAAATCCACCTATGCAGACGGCTTGGGCAAGGTCATCGCCCCCGACGGGCGTATCCACACCTGCTTTCAGAATACCGTCACCGCCACGGGCCGCCTGTCCTCCACCGAGCCGAATTTGCAGAACATCCCCATCCGCACCGAGCTGGGGGCCCAGCTGCGGAAGATGTTCGTGGCCCCAGCGGGCCGGGTGCTGGTGGATGCGGACTACTCCCAGATCGAGCTGCGGCTGCTGGCCTGCATGGCCGGGGACCGGGCCATGATCGACGGTTTTAACTCCGGGGAGGACATCCACCGCATCACCGCCTCCCAGGTGTTCGGCGTGCCCCAGGAGGAGGTCACCCCCCAGATGCGCCGCAGCGCCAAGGCGGTGAACTTCGGCATCGTCTATGGCATCTCCCCCTTCTCCCTGTCCCAGGACATCGGGGTCACTGTGGCCCAGGCGAAGGAATATATGGAGAAGTATTTCCAGCACTATTCCGGGGTGCGCTCCTATATGGACGGCGTGGTGGCCCGGGCCAGGGCCGACGGCTATGTGACCACCCTGTTTGCCCGCCGCCGGTGGGTGCCGGAGCTGAAGTCCTCCAACTTCAACACCCGCTCCTTCGGCGAGCGGGTGGCCCTGAACGCCCCCATTCAAGGCACCGCCGCCGACATCATCAAGGTGGCCATGATCCGGGTGCGGGACCGGCTGCTGGCCGAGGGGCTGAAGGGCCGCCTGGTCCTTCAGGTCCACGACGAGCTCATCGTGGAGTGCCCGGAGGAGGAGGCCGAAGCCGTCCGCCGCCTGGTGAAGGAGGAGATGGAGGCCGTGATCTCCCTCCCCGTCCCCCTGGTGGCCGACACCGCCGTCGGCAGGAGCTGGGCCGACGCGCACTGAATAGGCGCTTAACTTATCACGAACGGAAGTGTTTTCATGTATTACGAGATCGTTCCCATGGACCGCAGCCACATCGATCAGATCGCGGCGCTGGAGCGGGAGTGCTTCTCCACCCCCTGGACGGAGCAGATGCTCTCCGACGCCCTGTTCGACAGCCAGGCCAGCTTTATCGTGGCCGAGGCGGAGGACGGCCACATCCTGGGCTATGCCGGGCTCCACGTCATCGTGGACGAGGGCTATATCGACAACATCGCTGTGGAGCCCGATGCCCGGCGGCACGGGGTGGCCTCCGCCCTGTTGGACGTCTACTGCCGCTTCGGCGCAGTGAACCTGGCCTTCCTCACCTTAGAGGTCCGGGCCTCCAACCAGGCGGCCATGGGCCTGTATGAGAAATACGGCTTTCAGCGGGCGGGCCTGCGCCCGGGGTATTATCAGCACCCCAAGGAGGACGCGGTCATTATGACCCGCTATTTTAACGAACAGGAGGGGGAACAGCCGTGAACATTCTGGCCATTGAATCCTCCTGCGACGAGACGGCGGCGGCGGTGGTCCGGGACGGGCGCACCGTGCTGTCCAACTGCGTCTCCTCCCAGATCGAGATGCACACCATCTATGGCGGCGTAGTGCCGGAGATCGCCTCCCGCAAGCATGTGGAGGCCATCACCGCCCTGGCCGACCAGGCGGTGGAGCAGGCGGGTCTGACCTGCGCCAATTTGGACGCCGTGGCCGTCACCTATGCCCCCGGTCTCATCGGGGCGGTGCTGGTGGGGGTGAACTTTGCCAAGGGGGCCGCCATGGCGCTAGACCTCCCCCTCATCCCCGTCCACCATGTGCGAGGCCACATCGCCGCCAACTACCTCACCCACCCGGATCTGGAGCCCCCCTTCGTCTGCCTGTGCGTCTCCGGCGGCACCACTGCCATTGTGGATGTGCGCTCCTACACGGATATGGCCGTGTTGGGCGGCACCCGGGATGATGCGGCGGGGGAGTGCTTTGACAAGGTGGCCCGGGTGCTGGGCATCGGCTACCCCGGCGGCGGGCCCATGGACCGGCTGGCGGCGGGGGGCGACGACCGGAAGTATGACCTGCCCCAGGCCCACGTCAGCGGCCACGAGCTGGATATGTCCTTCTCCGGCCTGAAGACCGCCAGCCTGAACCTGATCCACAACGCCCAGCAGAAGGGGGAGGAGCTGGATCTGCCCTCCTTCGCCGCCAGCTTTGGCCGGGCGGTGAGCCAGTCCCTGGTGCCCCGGGCTATGGCCGCATCCAGAAAGCTGGGCTATGGCAAGGTGGCGGTAGCTGGGGGCGTGGCCGCCAACAGCCGCATCCGGGCGGACCTCCAGGCCGCCTGCGCCCAGAGCGGAGATAAGCTGTTTTTGCCCGAGCTGCGCTACTGCGGGGACAACGGGGCCATGATCGGCTGTCAGGGCTATTACGAGTTTTTGGCCGGGCACACCGCCGGGGCGGAACTGAACGCCTACGCCACCCGGGATATCTCCCTGGGCTGAAGATTTGGAGCTGAAATTTCGCCGGAATGGGTGCTTTTCCACATTGCCTGTGGAAAACTCTGTGGAAAATGTGCATAACTTCGGTTTTATGTCTCCCACCCCACCGGCTTTCCACATCCATCGCCCGGTAAATTTTCGGAAAACCGATTGTATTTTCTCCCGATTTCCTGTAGACTAGAGACAAGCATAAAATATCAGCCCCGCCGGGGGCCATGAGGAGGTCAAGAATATGAAAGTCGCCCGTTTTGTGTTGAAGATCGTGGCCCTGTCCCTGGGTGCCGCCGCCGCCGTGTGCGCCATCATCGCCTATTGGGACAAGCTGGCCCAGCTGGGCAGCTGCGCCAAGACCAAGATCCAGCGCACCGCCTGCGCCTCGGAGTATGACGACTACGAGGAGTAAAAAAGACAAAAATATCGTCCCGCCGGAGTATATCGTATCCGGCGGGACGATATTTTTCTGTCAAAAACGCCTTACCCCAGCAGACTGGAAATAAACTGCCGGGCCACCCGGGGGGTGCGGCCGGAGTGGCGGATCTCCCAAGTCATGGCCCGGGCGTGGAGCTCCTGGACGGGGAGGGTCAGTCCGTTTTGCCCGGCCAGATAGTCCACCAGGGCCAAAAAGTCGGCCTTGCTCATGGACAGATAGGGGATGCGCAGACCGAAGCGCTCGGCCAGGGCGGTCTTTTCGGCGATGGTCTCGGCGGCATCCACCTCGTCATTGCCCCGGTCGCTGAAGTTCTGCCGGACCAGATGGCGGCGGTTGGAGGTGGCATAGATGACCACGTTGGCGGGCCGCTTCTCCAGGCTGCCCTCCAGAATGGTCTTCATGGAGGAATAGGTCTTGTCATCCTGGTCAAAGGCCAGGTCGTCGATGAACAGGATAAATTTCTGCCGCTTGTCCCCCAGGGAGCGCATCAGCTGGGGCAGACCGGTGAGATTCTCCTTCTGGATCTCGATCAGCCGCAGGTCCTCCATGCCGGGGAGATAGAGCATGGATTTCACCGTGGCCGACTTGCCCGTGCCCCCGTCGCCGAAGAGGAGGACGTTGTTGGCATAGTGCCCGGCCATCATCTGCCGGGTGTTGGTCTCCACCTGGCTGCGCTGCTGCTCATAGCCCAGCAGGTCCTCCGGCTTGGGGCAGTCCGGGTCGGCCACGGGGACCAGCCGGCCGTCCTCCCACAAAAAGGCCCGGTAGCGGGCATACAGCCCGGCCCCGTGGTCCCGATAGAACCGGACCAGGCGGTCAAAGTCAAAGGGGGCGGAGGCGGTCCAACGGGGCATGGCCTGGACCATAGGGGCCTGTTCCGGGGGCAGCAGGGCGGCGATGGCCGTCAGGATCGCACCGCAGTCCAGCTCGGCCAGGGCCAGCAGAGCGTCCACGTCCCGGCGGGCGGCCTGCTCTAAGGCGGGGGAGGCGCTGTCGGACTGGGCGGAGAGGGCAAAGGGGGTCTCGGTGTAGCGCAGCTTGTCCCACAGCCAGTCTCCGATGCCGTCAAAGCCCCCGTCGCACAGGGCCTGGAACAGACGAGCGTAGGCGGACAGGGCCTCTTCACCCCACACAGGGTCCTGCCCCTCCTGTTGTTCTGTCTGTCCCACAGACAGGGTGTATATCAGCGTGGTGGCCTGATCGAATACCAGCTCGTCCAGCAGCGCACGATAAGCGGACAGGCCCCGCAGGGCGTACCGCAGAGAAGAAAAGTTCATGTTGTTTCGCTCCCATTTCGATTTGGTTTGCCACTATTTTAATGGGAGGTGGAAGTCTTGTCAATCGGCAGACAGATATGTTACAATAACCAGACTATGAAATGAAAAGAACGAGGTTCCTATATGGTCAATATCGGTGGAATTTTAATTGAAACGCCCCTGGCCCTGGCCCCCATGGCGGGGGTGACGGATGCGTCTTTCCGGGCCATCTGCCGGGAGCAGGGGGCGGGGCTGACCTGCACGGAGATGGTCAGCGCCAAGGCCCTGTGCTTTCAGGACAAAAAGTCCGTGCCCCTGCTGAAGCTGGGGGGGGGGGAGCACCCCGCCGCCGCCCAGATCTTCGGCAGCGACCCCGTGTGCATGGAGGAGGGGGCGGCCATCGCCGCCGAAATTTCCGGGGCGGACATCATCGACATCAATATGGGCTGCCCCGTGCCCAAAGTGGCAAACTCCGGGGACGGCTCCGGCCTGATGCGGGACCCGGCCAAGGCGGTGCGGGTGGCCGAAGCGGTGATCCGGGGGGCAAAGCGCCCGGTGACGGTGAAGTTCCGCCTGGGCTGGGACAAGGGCTCCATCAACTGCGTGGAGTTTGCAAAGGCCATGGAGCAGGCCGGGGCGGCCGCCGTGGCCATCCACGGCCGCACCCGGAACCAGATGTACGCCGGAACCGCCAACTGGGACTATATCCGGGCGGTGAAGGAGGCGGTGCATATCCCCGTCATCGCCAACGGCGATGTGTTCAAGCCGGAGGATGCCCCCCGCATCCTGCGGTACACCGGGGCGGACATGGCCATGATCGGCCGGGGGGTATTCGGCAACCCCTGGCTGTTTGCCCAGTGCAAGGCGGCCCTGGAGGGGAAGCCCATCCCCCCCATGCCCCCGCTGGCCCAGCGCTGCGACACGGCGGTGCGGCAGTTTGAGCAGTCCGCCGCCATCAAAGGGGAGAAGATCGCCTGCCTGGAGGCCAGGCGGCACTACGCCTGGTATTTAAAAGGCGTGCCCCATGCGGGCTTCTACAAGGAGCAGATCGTAAAGATCACCACCCTGGAGGACGTGTACCGGGTGACCAAGGGGATCAAGCGGGACCTGTGCGGCAGTGATGAGTGATGAGGTAGGAGTTAGGAGTTTTGTATTAACTCATCACTCATCTCTCCTAACTCCTAACTGAAAGAAGGTGACATGGTGGCAGAGGAGAACGACAAGGAACTGGTCCGGCGGGCCAGAGCCGGAGACCATCAGGCGTTTGCACGGCTTGTGGAGGAGAATCAGAACCGGGTGTATTCCCTGGCCTTTCGCATCACTGGGGACCGGGAGGAGAGCGCCGACCTGGCCCAGGAGGCCTTCCTCAAGGCCTGGCAGGCCCTGCCCAATTTCCAGGGGGAGAGCAGCTTTGCCACCTGGGTCTATCGTCTAACCACAAATTTGTGCATCGACTATATCCGGCGGCAGCAGCGGCGGCGGGAGACCGTCTCCGCCGTCTCTTTGGATGACAGTGACAGCCACTTCCCGGAACCCGCCGACCCCGGCCAGGACCCCCACAGGGCCCTGGAACAGACGGAACTGCGCCGGGCGGTGGAGCGGGGGCTGCAGGCCCTGCCCGAGGCCCAGCGGCAGGTGCTGGTGCTGCGGGAGCTGTCCGGCCTGAGCTATCAGGAGATCGGGGAGCGGCTGGACCTGGACCTGGGGACAGTGAAGTCCCGCATCGCCCGGGCCAGGCTGGCGCTGAGAAAAATTTTGCTGCGGGACGGGAACTTTTTTGGCACGCCTGCGTCTAATCCCAGCGAACGAGAAGAGAAGGGAGGCGCGCGGCGTGGAGCGCTGTGAGCGATTTGAAGAACTGCTGTCCCAGCGGCTGGACCAGCCGCTGCCCCCCCAGGAGGAGCGGGAACTGGAGGACCACCTGGCCCGCTGCCCCCGCTGCCGGGCCCTGGCGGAGGACCTGGAACAGCTGTGCGGCCAGTTCGCCTGTCTGGAGGAGCTGCCCGCCCCGGAGGGCTTTGCCCGGGGGGTGATGGCCCGCATCCGGGCCTTAGAACCGGAGCCCGCCCCGGCGGAGGGGCCGGAGGACCGAAAAGAGGAGACAGAACCGACAGAGATGCCCAAGGTGGTCCCTCTCCGCCGCCCCATGCCCCGGTGGGCCCGGACGGCGGCGGCCCTGGCCGCCTGCTGTGTGCTGGGCTTTGGGGTGTATCAGGCGGGACTGATAGATCAGATATCCCCCGCCGCCCAGAGCGGGGAGAGCGCCGGTGCCTCCGACAGCGTGGCCGCCTATGCGGCCCCCGCTCCCGGAGAGGACGAGGAGACATCCGGCGCAGCAGCCGCCCTGCCCGCCCCGGAGGAGGGGCAGCAGCCCGTCTATGACAGCCGGGCCCAGCAAGGTGCCGGCGCCGGGACGGAGGAAGAAGATCATGCGTCTACCCAGAAGCGCACCGCCCAGGCCCCCGTCCACAGCCAGACGGCCGCCCAGGACCAGCCGGTGACCATGCCCCCCAGCCTGAACGATGGGCAGAACGCCGCCGGGGACACGGGGGATGGCAGCGGCAGTACCGAATCTGTGGTGGGTGATCAGGCCATCCTCATGGCCCCGCAGCCCGGCGGCCTGACCCTGCCCCAGCTGCCCCGGGGGGCGGAGGAGGTCCTGGATGAGGAGACCGCCTGGACCGACAACGGCGACGGCACCCGCAGCTGCACCATTACCGCCGACCAGGCCCGGCAAATTCTGGCCCTGGCCCGGGAGCAGGGGATAGATTGTCCCGAGGCGGAGACAGCGGGGGAGGAGACGCTGGTTCTGACGGTGCCCAATCCCAATGAAGAGTGATGAGTTAGAAGTGATGAGATAGGAGTTTTTGCGCGAACGCATCACTCATCCCTCCTAACTCCTAACTGAATCATCCCGTCGATATGACGAAAGACCTGTGTTTTTATAAGGTTCCAGTGCCTGTTCAAAATGACAGCCGGAGCTTGAAAAAACACGGGTCTTTTTTGTGTTTACCTGCGTTTTGTAAAAAATGCTGGCATGAAAAATATTTCTGTCCTTGTTTTTGGCGCGAAATGGAATAGAACAGATAAAAAAGCTGTGAAACTTAGCCAAAATGTGCAAAAATATTAAGATACACGGTGCGGCCTGCAATTATTCAACAAAGAAACGGTTGCTATAATCCGAATTTTGATATATAATTACTAACAGATTGTGGCGCACGGAAAATCTGCTCTCTGGGCAGAGCGTGCGGCGCAAGGACCCCAAAATAAGGAGTGGAAACAAGTTATGAGGTATTCTGTTCAAAACATTCGCAATGTCTGTCTGCTGGGCCACGGGGGAAGCGGCAAGACCGCTCTGGCAGAGAGTCTGCTTTATATGACCGGTGCCATCGACCGCATGGGCAAGGCTTCGGACGGAAATACGGTTTGTGATTATGATCCCGAGGAGATCAAGCGTCAGATCTCCATCTCCATGGCGGTGGCTCCCCTGGAGTTCAAGGGCTGTAAGATCAATGTGCTGGATACCCCGGGCTCCTTCGACTTCTCCGGCGAGGTGATGGAGGCCCTGCGGGCCGCCGATGCCGCCATTATCGTCTGTTCCGCCAAGGACGGCATCTCCGTGGGCCTGGAGAAGGCGTGGAAATACTGCGAAGAGCGGAATATGCCCCGCTTTATCTATATCTCTAAGACCGACGAGGAGAACGCCGACTATAACGCCACCTTCGATGCCCTGCGCGCCAAGTATGGCAACAAGATCGCCCCCGTGGTCGTGCCCATCTGGGACGAGGGCAAGAAGATCATCGGCATCATCGACGTGATGAACAAGCGCGCCTATGAGATGCGGGACGGCAAGCGGGAGGAGATCGAGATCCCCGAGGGCAAGGAGGACGTGGTCACCCAGTTCAACGATGCCCTGAAGGAGTCCGTGGCCGAGACCAGCGAGGCCTTTATGGACAAGTTCTTCTCCGGCGAGGACTTCACCTATGCCGAGATGATCCAGGGCCTGCGCCAGGGCGTGCGGGAGCTGAGCCTGTTCCCCGTGCTGTGCGGCTCCGCCGTGAACACCATGGGCTCCCTGATGCTGCTGGACTACATCTCCGAGCTGCTGCCCACCCCCATGGAGGGCAACTATCACAAGGCCACCCGTCAGGATGGCGAGACCGAGGAATTCGTGGTCTCCCCCGGCGGCGTGCCCACCGCCTTCGTCTTTAAGACCGTGGCCGACCAGTACGGCAAGTATTCCTATGTGAAGGTCCTCTCCGGCGTCATCAAGCCCAACATGAGCCTGGTCAACGCCACCACCGGCGAGACCGAAAAGCTGGGCCGCATTTACATCATGCGGGGCAAAAAGGCCACCGAGACCGACGAGCTGGGCGTGGGCGACATCGGCGCCATCGGCAAGATGGAGAAGGTCCGCACCGGCGACACCCTGTGCGACCCCCGCAAGGTCGTGGCCCTGAAGCAGATCCCCTTCGCCGAGCCCTGCTACTCCGTGGCCATCGCCCCCAAGACCAAGGGCCAGGACGACAAGGTGGCCCAGGGCCTGTACCGCCTGAACGAGGAGGACCCCTCTTTCTCCGTGGTGAACAACGCCGAGACCCACCAGATGGTCCTCTATGCCGCCGGCGATATCCAGGTGGATGTGCTGGTGTCCAAGCTGAAGAGCCGCTTCAACGTGGAGGCCGAGCTGAAGGCCCCCCGTGTGCCCTATCGTGAGAAGATCCGCAAGACCGTGCAGAAGCAGGGCCGCCACAAGAAGCAGACCGGCGGTTCCGGCCAGTTCGGCGACGTGTGGGTCCGTTTCGAGCCCAACCCTGAGGAGGAGCAGATGGTCTTTGCCGAGGAGGTCTTCGGCGGCTCCGTGCCCAAGAACTTCTTCCCCGCAGTGGAGAAGGGTCTGCGGGAGGCCTGCGTCCACGGTCCCCTGGCGGGCTACCCCGTGGTGAACCTGAAGGCCGTGCTGTACGACGGAAGCTATCACCCCGTGGACTCCTCCGAGATCGCCTTTAAGACCGCCGCCCAGTTGGCCTATAAGGCCGCCATGCCCGAGGCCAACCCCGTCCTGCTGGAGCCTGTGGGCGAGCTGAAGGTGGTCGTGCCCGACAGCTACATGGGCGACGTCATCGGCGATTTGAACAAGCGCCGGGGCCGGGTGATGGGCATGAACCCCACCGGCGACGGCGAGCAGGAGATCGAGGCCGAGGTGCCCATGGCGGAGATGACCTCCTATGCCATCGACCTGCGGGCTATGACCCAGTCCCGCGGCTCCTACACCTTCCATTTCGTCCGCTATGAGGACTGCCCCCCCGCTGCCCAGGAGAAGGCCATCGCCGCCGCCAAGGCCATGGCCGACGAATAAGACAAATCAACTTGTGTGTTCTGCCCCCGGACCTGTCTAAAGTCCGGGGGCATTCTTTGTGGAAAAAAGGGACGGATTGCCGCGTCGCTGCGCTCCTCGCAATGACGACACATCGAAGTCATCCCTGCCCTGTCATTGCGAGGAGGGCGGAGCCCGACGTGGCAATCCGTATTATCCTTATCAGGTGAATAGTAATAATTATTATTTTTATCTTGAAAGAGAGAGCATACTATGCTATGATGGAGATAGGAAGAAAGACCCACGAATATGAAGGAGGATTGTCCCATGAAAGACCCGAAAGCCATGTATGCCCTGAGCTATGGCCTGTTCGTCCTCACCGCCCGCCAGGGGGAGCAGGACAATGGCTGCATCATCAACACCGGCATCCAAGTGACCAGCCAGCCCAACCGGGTGCTCATCGCCGTGAACAAGAGCAACTTCACCCACGATATGATTCTGGAGACGGGGGCGTTCAACCTGTCCGTCCTCACGGAGAAGGCTGACTTCTCCCTGTTCCAGCGCTTCGGCTTTCAGTCGGGCCGGGACGTGGACAAGTTCCAGGGTTTTGCCCACACCCTGCGCACGGATAACGGCCTGCTGGCCGTGACGGAGGGGACGGGTGCCTGGCTGTCTTGTAAAGTCGCATCCACCGTGGACCTGGGTACCCACACCCTGTTTGTGGCCGACGTCACCGATGGGGACACCCTCAGCCGGGAGAGCAGCGCCACCTATGCCTATTACCAGACCAACATCAAACCCCGTCCTGCCGCCCCCGCCGCCGAGATGGGAAAGAAGCGCTGGGTATGTACCGTGTGCGGCTATATCTACGAGGGGGAGACCCTGCCCGCCGACTTCATCTGCCCCATCTGCAAGCACCCCGCCAGCGATTTTGAACCGGTGGCGGACTGAATGAAAATTTCCCCGGACCGTGAGCGCGGCCCGGGGAAAATTTTGCCCGGAATGAAGGACGGCGGGGAAAAGCGGCTGGAAATTTTCTGCTGCTTATGGTATACTGCAAGCAAGCACAGCCCACACAAAAGGAAACAGAAGGAGGATGTTCCCATGTCCTATCAAGATACCTATGAAGCCTGGCTGAACAGCCCGGCCCTGTCCGCCCAGGAGAAGGCGGAGCTGGAGTCCATCCGCACCGACGAGAAGGAGAAGGAGTCCCGCTTCTTCGACCAGCTGTCCTTCGGCACCGCCGGCCTGCGGGGCGTTATGGGCGTGGGCCTTTACCGGATGAACGTCCACGTCATCCGCCACGCCACTCAGGCATTTGCCCAGGTGATCCTGGAGGAGGGAGCCCAGGCCGCCCAGCGGGGCGTGGCCATCTGCTTTGACTGCCGGAACAACTCCCAGACCTTCGCCCGGGAGGCCGCCCAGGTCATGGCCGCCAACGGCATCCCCGTGCGCCTGTTCCAGGCTCTGCGCCCCACCCCCGAGCTGTCCTTCGCCGTGCGGGAGTATGGCTGCATCGCCGGCATCAACATCACCGCCAGCCACAACCCCAAGGAGTATAACGGCTATAAGGTCTATTGGGAGGACGGTGCCCAGCTGCCCCCCAAGCACGCCGACCAGGTGGCCAAAAAGATGAAGGAGCTGGACGTGTTCACCGGCGTGAAGACCATGCCCTATGACCAGGCGGTGGCCCAGGGCAAGATCGTCCTTATGGGAGAGGAGACGGACGAGGCCTTCCTGTCCCACGTGATGGCCCAGGTGAACGACCGGGCCGCCGTGGAGAAGGTGGCTGACACCTTTAAGATGGTGTACACCCCCTTCCACGGCACGGGCTACAAGCTCATTCCCGAGGTGCTGCACCGCCTGGGGATGAAGCACGTCATCTGCGTGCCCGAGCAGATGGTCATCGACGGCAACTTCCCCACTGTGGTCTCCCCCAACCCGGAGAACCCGGAGGGCTTCTATCTGGCGGTGGACATCGCCAAGAGAGAGGGGGCCGACTTCATCCTGGGCTCTGACCCCGACGCCGACCGGGTGGGCATCATGGTGAACACCGGAGACGGGGAGTTCAAGGTCATCTCCGGCAACCAGACCGGCGTGCTGCTGCTGGACTATCTCATCGGCGCCATGAAGCGCGCCGGCAAGCTGCCGGAGAAGCCCGTGGCCCTGAAGACCATCGTCACCACCGAGATGGCCCGGAAGGTGGCCGAGGTGAACGGCCTGACCTGCTATGACACCTTCACCGGCTTTAAATTCCTGGCCCAGAAGAAGGACCAGCTGGAGGAGTCCGGTCAGGGGAAGGTCATCTTCTCCTATGAGGAGTCCTATGGCTATATGCTGGGGGACTATGTGCGGGACAAGGACGCCGTCACCGCCTCTCTCCTGCTGACCGAGATGGCCGCCTGGTACGCTGGCCAGGGCATGACCCTGTACGATGCCCTCCAGGCCCTGTTCGCCAAGTATGGCCACTACGGCGAAAAGACCCTGAACCTGGTCATGCCCGGTCTGGACGGCCTGAAGAAGATGGCCGCCCTGATGGATTCTCTGCGCAAGCAGCCCCCGGCGGACATCGGCGGAACTCAGGTGGTCTGCCGCAAGGACTATCAGGACGGCAGCGTGGTGGACGTGAAGACGGGGGAGCGGTCCGCCATGGAGCTGTCCGGCTCTAATGTGCTGCGGTTCGAGCTGGCCGACGGCACCTCTGTCCTGGTGCGCCCCTCGGGCACCGAGCCCAAGGTGAAGGTCTATGTGCTGACCCAGGGGGACAGCCAGGCGCAGTGCGACGAGCGGGTGGCCCGCTATGCCGCCTGGGCCGAGCGTTTGAAGCAGTAAGTTCTTGCTGGAATGAGATTTTTTTCAGTCACTCTGGGGCCGTGTCTGTCCTTAAAGGGTAGACACGGCCCTGGAGCGGCCCCGTTTTGTGCAAAATGGCCAGCAAATACGGGGCAAAAGGGGATTGACAATAACAGATGATTGGGATATGATAATGAACAATCATTCAATGCAAAATGCAATGAGCGGGATAGTAGGACCGTCTGGAAGCGCAGAGAGGGAGCGGCTGGTGAAAGCTCCCCGGAAGGGCGGACCCCGAACCTCACCCGTGAGCATTTCCACTGAACCGGCGAAAAGCCCCAGTAGGCGGAAGCGGCTTCCCTCCGTTATCAGGGCAATGAGCGCATGGCAGAGCGGCAAAGCCGTTTGCCATGAATTTAGGTGGTACCACGGAGCGATGGCTTCGTCCTATCGAGATTTGGGATAGGACGGGGCCGTTTTTGTTTTTTTGCCCAGGGACCGTCCCATGACAAAGCGGACAGAGATTTTACGGAGGTGACGTTCCCATGAATGGAGCACAGGCACTGATCGAAAGCCTTTTGCGGGAGCAGGTGGACCACATCTTCGGCTATGCCGGAGCCACCATCTGCCCCGTTGTAGACGTGTTGAAGGAGCACCCGGAGATCGGCTATACCCTGGTGCGCACCGAGCAGAACGCCGGGCACATGGCCTCGGGCTATGCCCGCATCTCCGGCAAGGTAGGGGTGTGTATGGTCACCTCCGGCCCGGGGGCGACCAATCTGATCACCGGCATCGCCACCGCCTATATGGACTCCATCCCCATGGTGGCCATTACCGGGCAGGTGCCCAGCAATCTGCTGGGCCGGGATATCTTCCAGGAGGTGGACATCACCGGTGCGGTGGCCCCCTTCTCCAAACACAGCTATCTGGTGAAAAATGCCAACGATATCCCCCGCATCGTGAAGGAGGCCTTTCACATCGCCTCCACCGGACGGCCCGGACCGGTGCTCATCGATATCCCCATCGACATTCAGAACCAGGAGCTGAAGAAGTTCCAATACCCGGAGGAAGTGAACATCCGGGGCTATAAGCCCAGTGTAAAGGGAAACGACCTGCAGATCAAGCGGGTGGCCGAGGCCATCTCCAAGGCCAAGCAGCCCCTCATCTGCGCCGGCGGCGGCGTGTGGCTGGCCCACGCCCAGAAGGAGCTGCTGGAGCTGGCCCAGCGCAATCAGATCCCCGTGGTCAAGACCATGATGGGCCTGTCCGTTATGGCCACGGACCACCCCCTGAACATGGGCATGATCGGGGCCCATGGCAACCACTGCGCCAACAAGGCTCTGGCCAAGGCCGACCTGCTTATCATGGTGGGTACCCGGGCCGCCGACCGGGCGGTGATCGACCCGGCGGAGATCCAGCGCCGCATGGCCACCATCCACATCGACGTGGACCCGGCGGAGATCGGTAAGAATATGCAGGCCGCCATCCCCCTGGTGGGCGATGTGAAGGTGATTTTGCAGCAGCTGTTGGACCGGGACATCACGCCACCTGATTCGGCGCAGTGGCTGGCCAAGCTGCGGGACTACCGCACGGCGGAGCTGAACCGGACATTCCCCCGGCGGGAGGGCTATGTCTTCCCAGGTACCGTCCTGCGCAAGCTGGGGCAGAAGCTGGAGGACGATGCCATCATCTGCGTGGACGTGGGCCAGAACCAGATCTTCACCTGTAAATACCTGCCCCAGAAGCATGGGCGGCTGCTCACCAGCGGCGGCCTGGGCACCATGGGTTATGCCCTCCCCGCCGGCGTTGGGGCCAAGGTGGCCGCCCCGGACCGCCAGACGGTGGTCGTCTGCGGCGACGGCTCCTTCCAGATGGCCATGAACGAGCTGTCCGCCATTGTGTGCGGGCACATGGACGTGAAGATCGTCCTGTTCCAGAACCAGGTGCTGGGCCTGGTGAACCAGATCCAGAACACCGCCCCCTACCACGGGGCCTTCGGCGTGGCCCTGGACGGCTCCCCCGACTTTGCCGCACTTGCCGGGGCCTATGGCATTCCCAGCATGTGCGCCGATGACGAGGACAAGCTGGACGGGGTGCTGGAGCAGTTCCTGTCCTCCCGGGGCAGCTGCGTACTCATCTGCAAGGTCCACCCCGACGTGGGCACCAACGATTAAGGAGGCAGGGGCATGAAACAGACCATTTCCGTGCTGGTGGAAAACCAGGCCGGCGTTCTGAACCGGATCACCGGCCTGTTCTCCCGCCGGGCGTTTAACATCGAGTCCCTGGCCGTGGGCGTCACCGACGACCCCACCGTCTCCCGCATCACCATCATCGTGGACAGCGGCAACAGCGTGGTGGAACAGGTGGAAAAGCAGCTGAACAAGCTCATCGAGGTCATCAAGGTCCGCACCCTGGAGGACACCTCCTACATCGGCCGGGAGCTGATGATCCTGAAGGTGAACGCCAACAACAAGACCCGCAAGGACATCATGACCATCTGCGAGATCATGGGGGCCAAGGTGGACGATATCTCCCCCACCTCTTTGACCATGGAGTTGTCTGACACCCCAGAGAGGCTGGACACCTTCCAGTCCATGATGCGCCCCTTCTCCATTTTAGAGGTGGCCCGCACCGGTATGATCGCCGTCCAAAAGGGCGGGGGCAAAATTTGATCGATCTGCCATTGCGAAGCGGTCCGAAGGACCGACGCGGCGTACCCCTTTGCGGGTGCTGCGCAGCCGTTGGCAGCTCTGCTGCCTTACGGATGCGGCGTACCCCTTGCGGGTGCTGCGCGCCTCGGAATGACAAGTGCTGATATCGAAAATATATTTGGAGTTGAGATTTCCATGAAGATCAGAGCCACACAGGCTATCATGGAGTGCCTGCTGGAGCAGGAGGTGGACACCGTCTTTGGATATCCCGGCGGGACCATCCTGAATGTCTATGATGAGCTGTATAACTACAAGGATAAAATACATCATGTTTTAACGGCCCACGAGCAGGGGGCCTCCCACGCCGCCGACGGCTATGCCCGCTCCACCGGCAAAGTGGGCGTGTGCTTTGCCACCAGCGGCCCCGGTGCCACCAACCTGACCACCGGCATCGCCACCGCCTATATGGACTCCTCCCCCGTGGTGTTCATCACCTGCAACGTGAGCGAGCCCCTGCTGGGCAAGGACTCCTTCCAGGAGGTGGACATCACCGGCATCGCCATGCCCATCACCAAGGCCACCTATCTGGTGCGGGACCCCCAGACCATCCCCGACGTGATGCGTCAGGCCTTCGCCGTGGCCGCCACGGGACGGCCCGGCCCGGTGCTCATCGACTTTTTGAAGAACGTCACCGCCCCCTCGGTGGAGATCGACTATGAGTTCATCCCCTGGAAACAGAACCGGGCCTGCTCCAGCATCCAGGCCCTGGCCACCAGCCACGACCTGAAGCCCCCGGAGCCCGACCAGGGAGACGTGGACAAGCTGGCCGAGATGATCGCCCAGGCAAAGCGCCCCCTGCTCCTATGCGGCGGCGGCGTGGTCCGGGGCCGGGCGGACAAAGAATTTAAAGAGCTGGCTGAAAAGCTGGACGCCCCTGTGGCCATCACCGTCATGGGCGGCGGCGGCTTTCCCGGCAACCACCCCCTGACCACCGGCATGATCGGTATGCACGGCTCCCGGGCCAGCAACGTGGCCTGCAACGAGTGCGACCTGCTCATCGCCGTGGGCTGCCGCTTCTCCGACCGGGTGGCCCTGGACCCGGTCTCCTTTGCCAGCCAGGCCAAGATCGTCCAGATCGACATCGACCGCTCGGAGATCGACAAGAACGTCCTCACCGACCACCACATCGTGGGCGATGCCAAGCGGGTGCTGGAGCTGCTCAATCAGCGCATCCCCCAGTATCACCACAGGGAGTGGACTGAGTATGTCCGCACCCTGAACCCCGCCCAGGAGCCGGAGAGCAACGCCCGGCTGACCCCCCAGCAGGTGCTGGAGACCATCCGCCGTCTGGCCCCTCAGGACACCATCGTGTCCACCGATGTGGGCCAGCACCAGATGTGGTCCATCCAGCATTTCCACTTTGACTATCCCGGCCAGCTGCTCACCAGCGGCGGCTTCGGCACCATGGGCTTTGGCCTGGGGGCCGCCATCGGGGCCCAGGCGGGCAACCCGGACAAGGTGGTGGTCCACACCACCGGCGACGGCTGCTTCCGCATGAACTGCCACGAGCTGTGTACCGTGGAGCACTATCACCTGCCCATCATCACCGTCATCTTTAATAACGGCACCCTGGGCATGGTTCGCCAGTGGCAGCACCTCATCTACCACGAGCGGTACTCCGAGACCACCCTGGACCGGGGCCCCGACTTTGTAAAGCTGGCCGAGGCCTATGGCCTGAAGGGCTTTCGGGTGACCACGCCGGAGGAGATGGAGCGGGCCTTCCGGGCTGCGCTGGATGCCAAGTGCGGCTGCGTCATCGACTGCCGCCTGGATATGGACGAGATGGTCCGGCCCATGGTGGCCGGCGGGGCCCATATCACCGACTTTTTGCTCAATTAAGGGGGTGGACGCTTTGAAACGTGAATTTGATAAAGAGAAAAAGCTGTACACCCTGGCCATCCTGGTGCGGGATATCCCCGGTGTTCTCAGCCAGGTGGCCCGGCTGTTCTCCCGCAAGGGGTATAACATCGAGTCCATCGTCTCCGGCGAGACGGACAAGCCCGGGGTCACCCGCATCACCATCGTGATCCTGGCCGACGAGCTGATGATCGACCAGATCGCCGCCCAGTGCAGCAAGCTGATCCCCGTTCTGGCGGTGAAAATTTTGGACGAGGGGGCATCCATCCAACGGGAGTTTGCCCTGATCAAAGTGGCCGCCGCCGACCGGGCCGCCCGGGACGAGGTGGTGCAGATGTCCAACATCTTCCGGGCCAACATCATCGATGTCAGCCGGGAGACGCTGACGGTGGCCATCTTTGGGGACAAGCAGAAGACCTCTGCCCTCATCGGCCTTTTGGAGGACTTCGGCATTCTGGAAATCGCAAAAACGGGTACTCTCGCCATCGAAAGAGGGCGTAGCACTATATATGACGACAATAAACTCAAGGAGGAATACAACTATGGCAAAAATGTATTATGAGAAGGATTGCGACATCAGCTATCTGGACGGGAAAAAGATCGCCATCATCGGCTATGGCTCCCAGGGTCACGCCCACGCGCTGAACCTGAAGGACTCCGGCTGCGACGTGTGCGTGGGCCTGCGCCAGGGCTCTAAGAACTGGGCCAACGCCGAGAAGGCCGGCCTGCAGGTGAAGACCATCGAGGAGGCCGCCCAGTGGGGCGACATCGTCATGATCCTGATCAATGACGAGGTCCAGGCCGACGTGTACAAGAAGAGCATCGCCCCCTACATGACCGAGGGCAAGGCTCTGGCATTTGCCCACGGCTTCAACATCCGCTATCAGCAGATCGTGCCCCCCAAGGGCGTGGACGTGTTCATGGCTGCCCCCAAGGGCCCCGGCCACACCGTCCGCTCCACCTATGTCAACGGCAAGGGCGTGCCCTGCCTGGTGGCCGTGGAGCAGAATGCCACCGGCGATGCCTATAAGATCGCCCTGGCCTACATCGCCGGCATTGGCGGCGCCCGCGCCGGTGTGATGGAGACCACCTTCCACGACGAGACCGAGACCGACCTGTTCGGCGAGCAGGCCGTTCTGTGCGGCGGCGTGGTGGAGCTGATGAAGTGCGGCTTCGAGACCCTGGTGGAGGCCGGCTACGAGCCCGAGAACGCCTATTTCGAGTGCATCCACGAGATGAAGCTGATCATCGACCTGATCAACAAGGGCGGCGTGGCTGCCATGAACTACTCCATCTCCGACACCGCGGAGTTCGGCGAGTATGTCTCCGGTCCCCGTGTCCTGCCCTATGAGGAGACCAAGAAGAACATGAAAGCGGTTCTGTCCGACATCCAGGACGGCACCTTCGCCGGCCGCTGGATCGCCGAGAACAAGAGCTTTGGCCGCACCTTCTTCAACTCCAAGCGCGCCCAGCTGGCAAAGCACCAGATGGAGATCGTGGGCGAGGAGCTGCGCCGCAACATGATCTGGGGCGGCGACAAGGACCTGGACACCGCTTCCAACTAATTGCCCCCAACGGCGTACCCGCGTCGAGCAAAAGCACCCCCGGCGGTCTGCGGGCCGCCGGGGTCAACTATTTTGGAACGGATCGCCGCGTCGGGCTATGCGCTTCTTGCAATGACGCGGGCGGCCAAGGCTGCCCCATTGCAAAAAACGGAGCAGGCGATAAAACGCTTGCTCCGTTTTTTGGTGACCCAGCGGAGATTCGAACTCCGGACACCCTGCTTAAAAGGCAGGTGCTCTGCCAACTGAGCTACTGGGTCAGGTATTGAATTGAGGTATCCTCTGCCAAATCGAAGCCCAGCGAAGCGGGTTCGATTTGGAAATGAGGAACATGAAGCCTGTGAGGAGTTGGCAGGGATGGCTGGACTCGAACCAGCGAGTGAGGGAGTCAAAGTCCCTTGCCTTACCACTTGGCTACACCCCTATGTCCGCAAGAGACAAAGAAAACGGAAGAAGGACCGGAGCCGAAGCTCCGGCCCTTCCGCCTTATATGTGGGGTGGGTAAAGGGATTCGAACCCTCGACACCCGGAACCACAATCCGGTGCTCTAACCAACTGAGCTATACCCACCATATCTGGCTGGAACGCTGTATTCGGGAATCCGTCTGCGCTGTGTCTGCCGCTTTAAAAAAGTGGCACGCCTGAAGGGACTCGAACCCCTGACCCACTGCTTAGAAGGCAGTTGCTCTATCCACCTGAGCTACAGGCGCATATGGAGCGGGTGATGGGAATCGAACCCACGCGACCAGCTTGGAAGGCTGGGATTCTACCATTGAACTACACCCGCATG
>PPYF01525495.1_pt1 | contig 21360 bp, 13 predicted proteins | sample 1559871 | NCBI WGS metagenome assembly PPYF01 (sample SAMN08240021, study PRJNA423297) | Human gut metagenome, whole genome shotgun sequencing project.
TCCCGTCGTCAAGGATTAATGTCACATTTCTCATTCTTATTATTGAATCGTTGTATGGTTGTTAGAATTGATACATTTGCTCAATGTAGTCGATAAATGCCCGGTTCACCATTTTCACGCCACCCGGTGTAGGGTAATTGCCGCTGAAGTACCAGTCGCCCGTATGGTTCGGGCAAGCCTCGTGAAGTCCTTCCAATGGCTGGTAGACGATTTCGACTTTTGCTTTCGTTCCTTTCGGTGTCAGCAGTTCCACCATCTTGGCGGAAATTTCTTCGTCGGTGAAAGATGCATAGATGTCTTTTACGTAGTTCACCATCTGCTCTTTCGGCAGTCCTACCTGGTCTTTGGATTTACGGTAAGCGGCTGCAATCACATCTTTCATATCGCGTTCTTTCAAGAGTTCGACAGCTGCCCTGAAAGCGATAAACTCGCTCATCTTCGCCATGTCTATGCCGTAGTAATCGGGATAACGTACTTGCGGTGAAGAGGATACGATGACAATCTTCTTCGGGCTGAGACGATCGAGAATACCGATAATACTTTGTTTCAGCGTCGTGCCGCGCACAATGCTGTCGTCAATTATCACCAAGTTATCGACACCGGGCACGAGACTTCCATAGGTAATGTCATATACGTGGGCTGCCAAATCATTGCGGCTGTTTCCTTCGGCAATGAAAGTACGGAGCTTGATATCCTTGATAGCCACCTTTTCGCTGCGGATACGGCGGGAAAGGATTACTTCCAGTTCTTCCATATTCGGATTATGCCCCAATGCGGCAATCTGCCGCACTTTCTCTTCGTTCAGATAGTCGTCCAGTCCTTGCAACATTCCGTAGAAAGCGACTTCGGCGGTATTGGGGATAAAAGAGAAAACGGTATGGTCGATGTCGTTATTGATAGCTTTCAGGATTTTCGGAACTAACTTTTCGCCCAGCAGTTTTCTTTCCTTATAGATATCTACATCACTACCACGGGAGAAGTAGATACGTTCAAAAGAGCAGGCGTGCTTCTCACGAGGTTTGATGATTTGTGAAGTGCGGATTTTGCCTTCCTTGCTGATAAGCAGCGCTTGTCCCGGTTGCAGTTCTTTAATTTCTTCAAACGGAACATTCAGGGCGGTCTGGATGACCGGACGTTCGGAAGCTAATACGGCTATCTCGTCATCCTGATACCAAAATGCGGGACGAATCCCCCACGGGTCGCGGATAGCGAAAGATTCACCGCTTCCGGTCAGTCCGCAGATAACGTATCCCCCATCCCACTCACGGCTGGAAGTACGCAATACATTAGACAGGTCGATATGCTCTTCTATATAATTGGTGATGCCCATACCTGTGAGCCCGTCTGCTTCAGCAAGATTAAAGACACGTTCCACTTCACGGTCGAGACGGTGTCCCACCTGTTCCAACATGATGTATGTATCGGCATATTTACGCGGATGCTGACCAATAGCCGTAATACGGGCAAATATTTCGTCTACGTTCGTCATATTGAAGTTACCGCAGAGAGCGAGATTCTTGGCACGCCAGTTGTTTCTTCTCAAAAACGGATGTACGTAAGAGATGCCGGATTTCCCTGTGGTAGAATAACGGAGATGTCCCATATATGCTTCACCGGCAAAAGGCAAAGTGCGTTTGGCGTACTCCGCGTCATGCAACTGTTCGGGAGTCAAATCCTTGAAATTGTTCTGCACATTTTCAAAGATTTCGGTAATGGCACCGGAACCCAGGGCACGTTCGCGAAACATATATTCTTCACCCGGATTGGCTTCCAGTTTCACGCAAGCCAGTCCCGCACCTTCCTGTCCACGGTTGTGCTGCTTTTCCATCAGAAGATAAAGCTTGTTCAGACCGTACATCCACGTTCCGTACTTCTTCTCGTAATACTCCAGCGGTTTAAGCAGGCGTATCATGGCAACGCCACATTCATGTTTCAATTGTTCCATCTATACAAATCCAAATTACCTGTTATATATATTACAAGGTTTACTCCACTGTTACAGATTTAGCCAAATTCCGGGGCTGGTCTACATCCATTCCCTTGCAAACCGCAATGTGGTATGCAAGCAACTGGAGAGGTACCGTAGTTATTAACGGATTGAGACACTCGATTGTTTCGGGAAGTTCGATACTGCAATCGGCAATCTGGCTGATAACCGTATCTCCTTTCGTCACAAAAGCAATCACCCGTCCTTTCCGCGCCTTGATTTCCTGAATGTTGCTCAGCACTTTTTCGTACAGGGCATTTTGGGTGGCAATCACCACTACCGGCATTTCCGCGTCAATCAAGGCAATCGGCCCGTGCTTCATCTCGGCAGCCGGATAACCTTCGGCGTGAATATACGAAATTTCTTTCAATTTCAGCGCACCTTCGAGAGCTACGGGATAACTATATCCGCGTCCCAAATAAATAAAGTTGTGCGCATAGGTGAAAGTTTTCGATAGTTCCGCCAGTTTATCATTCAACTTCAGCACTTCTTTCATTTTTTCAGGAATTTGGTTCAACTCCCGCACAACCGAAAGATAATACTGTTCGTCAATCGTTCCCTTTTCTTTGGCAAGTGTCAATGCCAACATCGCCAATACAGTGACCTGTCCCGTAAATGCTTTGGTAGAAGCAACTCCGATTTCCGGGCCTACGTGGATATACGAACCAGTGTGAGTGGCACGGGGAATCGACGAACCGATGGCATTACAAATTCCGTATATAAATGCCCCGCGGCTCTTTGCCAATTCTACGGCAGCCAATGTATCGGCAGTCTCACCACTCTGAGAGATGGCAATAACTACATCCTGCTCGTTAATCACAGGGTCGCGGTAACGGAATTCAGAAGCATATTCCACTTCTACCGGTATGCGGCAGAAACTTTCAATCAGTTGTTTGCCGATAAGTCCGGCATGCCAGGAAGTTCCGCAAGCCACGATAATAAACCGTTTGGCATTCAGCAGCCTATCCTTATTATCAATCACTGCCGAAAGCACTACGTTGTCCGCATCTACATTTATACGTCCACGCATACAGTCATGAATGCAGTCCGGCTGCTCGAAAATCTCTTTCAGCATAAAGTGCGGATAACCGCCCTTTTCTAATTGTCCGAGCTTCAATTCCACTTTCTTCACTTCGGGAGTCATTTCGACATTATTCAAATCGACTACCTTCAACTCTTCACCCCTGTTTATTACAGCAATCTCTCCGTCTTCCAAGTAGACCACCTTATCTGTATATTCTACAATCGGAGTGGCGTCCGAAGCCAGAAAGAATTCATCTTCGCCAATACCCACTACCAGCGGGCTGCTTTTGCGTGCCGCAATAATCTCATCCGGATGCTCTTTATCAAGAATCGCAATCGCATAAGCGCCAATCACCTCTCCCAGCGCCAACTGAACGGCAGCCAGCAAACTAACCTGATTGGTAACTTTCATGTATTCTATTAATTGAACGAGAACTTCGGTATCTGTACTGCTTTTAAAGATGTAGCCTTTGGCTTGGAGTTTTTCTTTGAGTACGGCGTAGTTTTCAATGATACCGTTGTGAATGAGAGCGAGTTTTTCGGAAGAAGAGTAATGAGGATGGGCGTTAGCGGAACAAGGTTCCCCGTGAGTAGCCCAACGAGTATGGGCGATTCCGATTGTACCGGAAATATCTTTCTGTGTGACGAAATTTTCGAGTTCGGAGACTTTTCCTTTCGTCTTGTACACATTCAACTGTTGGTTGTCACTAATTAATGCTACCCCTGCGCTGTCATATCCACGATACTCTAATCGCTTCAGCCCTTTTATAAGGATGGGGTAGGCTTTTCTTTTACCAATATAGCCTACTATTCCACACATATTATGATATTTTTATTTCGGCTGCAAATATACACATTCCAAATAACATAAAGATAACAATTTCGATATTTATTTGACAGAAACGCATAAAAAAGTTGTAAACACATCAAAAAGTTAAATAATATAATCTTTTTAGCTCAAAAAGAAACAGATTACAATCAGTTTCAAATAACAGATATCAGGATAACAAATTAAAAGCAATTCAAAGGATTTTGGTTACAAATTAAAAGAATAAAGAACAGGCTTTGTATTTCGTGTCATAGAAAGACGACATTTTACTATCATTATGAAATTAAATACTTATTTTTGCCGAACATTTTGATACATCAAACAGGTATTATCATACAATAAAGCTAGTAAGAATGAAGAAACAAGAACTTTTTAACAACGAAACAGAAGGATTCCCTTACCAACGACAGCCAAAACAAGCGGGCTTGTACGACGCGGCATACGAACACGATGCCTGCGGTGTTGGTATGCTGGTAAACATTCACGGAGAAAAGTCACACGACATTGTTGAGTCGGCTTTAAAGGTATTGGAGAACATGCGCCACCGCGGCGCCGAGGGTGCGGACAACAAGACCGGAGACGGTGCAGGCATTATGTTACAAATCCCGCACGAGTTTATTTTATTACAAGGCATCCCCGTTCCGGAAAAGGGACGTTATGGCACCGGTCTGCTTTTTCTGCCCAAAAATGAAAAAGACCAGGCAGCTATTTTGAGTATCATCATCGAAGAAATCGAAAAGGAAAGGCTTACGCTGATGCATCTGCGGAATGTACCTACCTGCCCGGAAATCCTGGGAGAAGCGGCTTTAGCCAATGAACCGGATATCAAGCAGGTATTTATCACCGGATTTACGGAAACGGAGACTGCTGACCGCAAACTGTATCTGATTCGTAAGAGAATCGAAAATAAAGTCAGAATGTCAGCCATTCCGGCGAAAGAGGATTTTTATGTCGTTTCGCTCTCTACAAAAAGCATTATATATAAAGGTATGCTTTCGTCATTGCAGCTACGCAACTATTATCCCGACCTGACGAACAGTTACTTTACCAGCGGACTGGCTTTGGTGCATTCCCGTTTCAGTACCAACACGTTCCCGACATGGGGCTTGGCACAACCTTTCCGTCTCCTGGCACACAATGGCGAAATCAATACGATTCGCGGTAACCGAGGCTGGATGGAAGCCCGCGAAAGTGTACTTTCCTCTCCCACTCTCGGAGATATCAAAGAGATTCGTCCGATTATACAGCCGGGTATGAGTGACAGTGCTTCATTGGATAATGTACTGGAATTTTTAGTAATGTCGGGATTGAGCCTGCCTCACGCCATGGCAATGCTTGTACCGGAGTCTTTCAACGAGAAGAATCCTATCAGTGAAGATTTGAAGTCTTTCTATGAATATCACTCTATATTAATGGAGCCCTGGGACGGACCTGCCGCCCTGCTGTTCAGTGACGGACGTTTTGCCGGCGGTATGCTCGACCGTAACGGCCTGCGTCCCGCCCGCTATCTGATTACGAAAAATGATATGATGGTAGTAGCTTCGGAAGTCGGCGTAATGGATTTCGAACCGGGAGATATTAAAGAAAAAGGACGGCTGCAACCGGGTAAGATTTTATTGGTTGACACGGAAAAAGGCGAAATATATTACGACGGTGAACTGAAAAAGCAACTGGCGGAAGCAAAACCTTACCGCACATGGCTGGCTACCAACCGTATCGAACTGGACGAATTGAAAAGCGGGCGCAAAGTGCCTCATCATGTAGAGAACTACGACCGGATGCTCCGTACTTTCGGTTATTCAAAAGAGGACATCGAAAGACTGATTACACCTATGGCAAGCACCGGCGCAGAGCCTATCCATTCAATGGGCAACGATACCCCGTTGGCTGTGCTTTCGGACAAGCCACAATTACTTTACAATTATTTCCGCCAGCAATTCGCCCAGGTGACGAATCCGCCGATTGACCCTCTACGCGAGGAATTGGTGATGTCATTGACGGAATATATCGGTGCTGTCGGCATGAATATTCTGACACCGAGCGAAAGCCATTGTAAGATGGTGCGTCTGAACCATCCGATTCTAAGCAATACTCAATTGGATATTTTATGTAATATCCGCTATAAAGGTTTTAAAACTGTAAAGCTTCCGATGCTTTTTGAAGTAGCGAAAGGAAAAGTCGGGCTTCAAGAGGCACTGGGCGGACTTTGCAAAATGGCGGAAGAATCCGTGACGGAAGGCGTGAACTATATCATTCTGAGTGACCGTGATGTGGATGCCGACCATGCAGTAATCCCGTCCCTTCTGGCGGTAAGCGCTGTTCATCATCATCTGATTTCCGTTGGAAAACGTGTGCAGACGGCACTGGTAGTAGAAAGCGGTGAAATACGCGAAGTGATGCACGCAGCCTTATTACTCGGCTTCGGAGCAAGCGCATTGAATCCGTATATGGCATTTGCGATACTTGACCAATTGGTGAAAGACAGGGATATTCAATTGGACTATGCTACGGCTGAGAAGAATTATATCAAGTCCATCTGCAAAGGTCTGTTCAAGATTATGAGCAAGATGGGTATCTCCACCATCCGTTCATACCGCGGTGCCAAGATTTTCGAAGCTGTCGGTTTGAGCGAAGAGTTAAGCAAGGCTTATTTCGGGGGACTCGGTTCACCAATTGGGGGTATCCGGCTGGAAGAGATTGCCAGAGACGCCATTGCTTTCCACGAAGAAGGATTTGAAGAAGTTGAGAATGTAGAGACTCCCAACTCTCAACTTCTTAAAAGCAACGGGGTATATTCTTTCCGCAAAGACGGAGAAAAGCATGCATGGAATCCCGAAACCATCAGTACGCTGCAATTGGCTACCCGGTTGGGCAGTTATAAGAAATTCAAGGAATATACTCACTTGGTGGATGACAAGGAGAAACCTATCTTCCTGCGTGATTTCCTGGGATTCCGCCGCAATCCGATTTCTATCGACCAGGTGGAGCCGGTAGAGAATATTTTGCACCGTTTTGTTACGGGTGCCATGTCTTTCGGTTCTATCAGCAAAGAAGCTCACGAGGCAATGGCTATCGCCATGAATAAGATTCACGGACGCAGTAATACCGGTGAGGGCGGTGAAGACGCTTCCCGTTTTCAACCGCTACCGGACGGCAGTTCTTTGCGAAGTGCAATCAAGCAGGTTGCTTCGGGACGTTTCGGTGTAACGGCGGAATATTTGGTTAATGCTGACGAGATTCAGATTAAGATAGCCCAAGGGGCAAAGCCGGGTGAAGGCGGACAACTTCCGGGATTCAAAGTAAACGACGTGATTGCCAAGACACGCCACTCTATTCCGGGAATTTCTCTGATTTCTCCCCCACCTCATCACGATATTTATTCGATTGAGGATTTAGCCCAATTGATTTTCGATTTGAAGAATGTGAATCCACAGGCCAAAATCAGTGTGAAACTGGTCGCGGAAAGTGGTGTAGGCACGATTGCCGCAGGTGTGGCAAAGGCAAAAGCAGACTTAATCGTTATTTCCGGTGCCGAAGGGGGTACGGGAGCTTCTCCCGCTTCTTCTATCCGTTATGCGGGTATCTCTCCCGAACTGGGATTGAGCGAGACACAGCAGACGTTGGTGCTGAACGGGCTCCGTGGTCAGGTAGTCCTGCAAGCTGACGGGCAATTGAAAACCGGACGGGATATTATCTTAATGGCATTGATGGGAGCCGAAGAATATGGCTTTGCCACCTCTGCACTGATTGTATTAGGTTGTGTGATGATGCGTAAATGTCATCAGAATACTTGTCCTGTAGGAGTTGCCACACAGAATGAGGAATTACGTAAACGTTTCCACGGACGCAGTGAATATTTAGTCAATTTCTTCACGTTCCTGGCGCAGGAAGTCCGTGAACATCTGGCTGAAATGGGATTTACCCGGATGGATGATATTATCGGACGTACAGACTTGATTGAACGCAAATCCGTAGCGGACGACCCGAATCCGAAGCATGCGCTAATTGATTTCACCAGGATGCTGGCACGTATTGATAACGCTGCCGCTATCCGTCATGTCACCGACCAGGAGCATGGAATCTCTACTGTAAAAGATGTGGCTATCATTGATGCCGCCGAAGATGCCATCGAACATGAGAAAGAAATCTCTTTAGAATATACGATTGCGAATACAGACCGTGCAACAGGTGCTATGCTTTCGGGAGTAATCGCGAAGAAACATGGAGCTAAAGGATTGCCGGAACATACGTTGAATGTGAAATTCAAAGGTTCGGCAGGGCAGTCTTTCGGTGCATTCCTTGTGCCGGGTGTCAACTTTAAACTGGAAGGGGAAGCGAACGACTATTTGGGCAAGGGTCTGAGTGGCGGACGTATCGCCGTACTTCCCCCTATCCGCAGCAATTTCGAAGCTGATAAAAATACAATTGCCGGCAATACTTTGCTTTATGGCGCCACAAGTGGCGAAGTGTATATCAACGGCCGAGCAGGAGAACGTTTTGCCGTACGCAACTCGGGTGCCGTCGCCGTAGTGGAAGGTGTAGGCGACCACTGTTGCGAATATATGACCGGTGGACGCGTCGTAGTCCTCGGACAAACCGGACGCAACTTTGCAGCCGGCATGAGTGGCGGTGTAGCCTATGTATGGAACAAAGACGGCAACTTCGATTATTTCTGTAATATGGAGATGGTGGAATTGTCCCTTATCGAAGAAGCAAGCTACCGGAAAGAGTTACACGAACTGATTCGCCAGCACTACCTGTACACGGGCTCCAAACTGGCACGAACAATGCTTGACGACTGGAATCATTATGTAGACCAATTCATCCAGGTAGTACCTATCGAATACAAAAAAGTATTGCAGGAAGAACAGATGAGAAAGTTACAACAGAAAATTGCAGACATGCAAAGAGACTATTAACCGGCAACCGGCAAGGTGCCGGAGCCAGGTTTCCATGCGGAACTAAAATTAAACTTAAAAGAAAAATGGGAGACCCTAAAGCTTTTTTAAATATACCTCGGCAGGAAGCGGGATACCGCCCTGTGAGCGAACGAATCACTGATTATAGTCAGGTAGAACAGACGTTGAATACAAACAGCCGTAAGTTGCAGGCATCCCGCTGCATGGACTGCGGCGTACCTTTCTGCCACTGGGCTTGCCCGATAGGGAATAAACAACCGGAATGGCAGGATGCCTTATTCAAGGGAAAATGGAGAGAGGCATACGAAGTTTTGTCATCCACTTGTGATTTTCCTGAATTTACAGGACGTATCTGCCCTGCCCTCTGCGAAAAGTCTTGTGTATTAAAACTGTCATGCGACCAACCTGTGACGATTCGTGAAAACGAGGCGGCTATCGTTGAAGCTGCTTTTCGCGAAGGATATATACAGGTACAAAAGCCGAAAAGAAACGGAAAAAAAGTTGCGGTAATTGGTGCAGGCCCTGCCGGACTGGTTGTAGCAAACCAGTTGAACCTGAAAGGATATAGTGTCACATTATTTGATAAGGACGAAGCACCTGGCGGACTGCTCCGTTTCGGTATCCCCAACTTCAAACTGGATAAGAATGTGATTGACCGACGCATGAATATATTAGCAGCGGAAGGAATCAAGTTTGAAATGGGAGTCGAAATTGATGTCAATCATCTGCCGGAAGGGTTCGATGCTTACTGCATTTGCACAGGTACACCGACAGCACGCGATTTAAGTATTCCGGGAAGGGAATTGAAAGGTATCCACTTTGCCCTCGAAATGCTGGCTCAACAAAACAGGATTTTGGAAGGACAGATTTTCCCAAAAGATAAGTTAGTGAATGCCAAAGGAAAAAAGGTGCTTGTCATCGGTGGTGGAGATACCGGTTCGGATTGTATCGGAACCAGTGTACGCCAGGGAGCCATCAGTGTAACTCAAATTGAAATCATGCCTAAACCGCCTGTGGGATACAATCCGGCTACTCCGTGGCCGCAATGGCCGATAGTCTTCAAGACGACTTCCAGCCACGAAGAAGGGTGTACACGACGCTGGTGTCTGACTTCCAATCAGTTCCTCGGAAAGAACGGAAAGGTGACAGGTGTAGAGGTGGAAGAGGTAGAATGGATTCCGGCAACAGACGGCGGACGCCCGGCAATGAAACCTACTGGAAAAAAAGAGGTAATCGAAGCGGATATGGTATTGCTGGCTATGGGATTCTTGAAACCGGAACAACCGCAATTTGCCGATAATGTATTTCTTGCCGGAGATGCAGCTACCGGAGCCAGTCTGGTAGTACGTGCCATGGCAGGCGGACGGAAAGCGGCTGCGAAAATTGATGCTTATTTAACAACCAAAAATTAAAGTTATGTGTGGAATAGCAGGTATACTCAATATAAAAGCTCAGACCAAAGAGCTAAGAGACAAAGCACTGAAAATGGCTCAGAAAATCCGTCATCGCGGACCGGACTGGAGCGGAATCTATGTAGGCGGAAGTGCCATCCTGGCACATGAACGTCTTTCCATTGTCGACCCGCAAAGTGGCGGGCAACCCTTATACTCACCCGACCGTAAACAGGTGCTCGCCGTAAACGGTGAAATCTACAACCACCGTGATATTCGTGCAAAATATGCCGGAAAATATGATTTTCAAACAGGAAGTGATTGCGAGGTTATTCTTGCCCTTTATAAAGATAAAGGTATTCATTTCCTGGAAGACATCAGTGGAATCTTTGCCTTTGTCCTTTATGACGAAGAGAAAGATGAGTTCCTGATTGCCCGCGACCCTATCGGCGTTATACCTTTATATATAGGTAAAGACAAAGAGGGAAAAATCTACTTCGGCAGCGAACTGAAAGCGCTTGAAGGATTTTGTGACGAATACGAAGTATTCCTTCCCGGACATTACTATTATAGTAAAGAGGGGAAGATGAAACGCTGGTATTCGCGCGACTGGACAGAATACGAAACTGTAAAAGACAACGATGCCCGAACCGCCGATGTAAAAACAGCATTAGAAGATGCCGTTCATCGCCAGTTGATGAGTGACGTACCTTATGGAGTACTTCTTTCCGGCGGTCTGGACAGTTCTGTCATTTCCGCTATCGCCAAGAAATATGCGGCCAAACGTATAGAAACAGACGGAGCAAGCGATGCCTGGTGGCCGCAACTTCACTCTTTTGCCATCGGTCTGAAGGGTGCGCCCGACTTGATAAAGGCGCGTGAGGTTGCCGAATATATCGGCACGGTGCATCACGAAATAAACTACACCGTGCAGGAAGGGCTGGATGCGATTCGTGACGTAATTTATTTCATCGAGACGTATGACGTAACTACCGTGCGGGCTTCTACTCCTATGTATCTGCTGGCACGTGTCATCAAGTCTATGGGTATCAAAATGGTGTTGAGCGGTGAAGGTGCCGATGAAGTTTTTGGGGGTTATCTCTATTTTCACAAAGCCCCCACCCCACAGGCGTTCCACGAAGAAACGGTACGCAAACTTTCAAAATTGCATATGTATGACTGTCTCCGGGCTAATAAGAGTTTATCTGCCTGGGGAGTTGAAGGACGTGTTCCTTTCCTTGATAAGGAGTTTCTTGATGTGGCAATGACGTTGAACCCGAAGGCTAAAATGTGCCCCGGAAAGGATATTGAAAAGAGAATCGTACGTGAGGCTTTCGCCGATATGCTGCCGGAAAGCGTGGCATGGAGACAGAAAGAGCAGTTCAGTGACGGTGTGGGATATTCCTGGATTGATACATTGAAAGAAATAACAACCGCTGCCGTAAGTGACGAACAAATGGCACATGCAGCCGAACGTTTCCCCATCAATACTCCGCAAAACAAGGAAGAATATTATTATCGCAGCATCTTTGAAGAACATTTCCCCAGTGAAAGTGCGGCTCGCAGTGTACCGAGTGTTCCCAGCGTAGCCTGCTCTACGGCAGAGGCACTGGCATGGGATATTGCCTTCAGAAATCTGAATGAGCCAAGCGGACGCGCGGTAAAAGGAATACATGAAGAAGCCTATACTTAACTTGTCGAAAAGTAATAGAATGGATTATTTCTGTTACTCTTTTGTAGCATTTCTATTCTAAAATCCCAAGGATTAACGCAGATTAGCATATTATTGTCTGATTTGCGTTTTCTTTTTTATACTTTTGAAGCCAAACCCAATTAAATCTATTAAACCTTTTAAAGACCAAACAAATGAATTTAAAGAAAATGATGATGGCTTCTGCCCTTTTAGTAGCTGCTTGCTGTATGCAGGCACAGACAAAAGTAATTGCCCACCGTGGTTTTTGGAAAACCCCGGGTTCATCACAAAACAGTATTACTGCACTTCAAAAAGCAGATTCCATCGAATGCTACGGTTCAGAATTTGATGTATGGATTGCCAAAGATAATAAACTGATTGTCAACCATGACCCCGTTTATAAAATGCGGCCGATGGAATATTCCAAAGGGGATGCACTGACCGGGCTGAAACTCTCTAACGGAGAAAACCTGCCTAGTCTAAAGCAGTATTTGGAAGCTGGGAAAAAGTGCAATATCCAATTAATACTCGAGCTTAAAGCACATAGTACCAAGAAACGTGAAACTAAAGCTGTGCAGGAAATTTTGGCTATGGTAAAGAGTATGGGATTGGAGAGCCGCATGGAATATATCACTTTCTCCCTGCATGCCATGAAAGAATTTATCCGCCTGGCACCTGCCGGAACCCCAGTATTTTATCTGAACGGTGAATTATCTCCGAAAGAATTAAAAGAACTGGGTGCTGCGGGGTTTGACTATCATATGGGAGTGATTAAGAAACACCCCGAATGGATTAAAGAAGCTCATGACCTTGGCTTGAAAGTCAATGTATGGACAGTGGATGAGGCAGAGGATATGAAATGGCTGATTGAGAATAAAGTAGACTTTATTACTACCAATGAGCCGGTTGTATTGCAAGAAGAATTAAAGAAGTTCTAATCCTAAAAGGATACTTTTTTTAATCTAAAAGCCACTATCACGTAAATTCAAGATACGTGATAGTGGCTTTATCAATTACATTATTCTATATTCTTCCTTCACCAACTTATTCCATCTCTGAAACGCCCGCATGAGACTTTCCTCTTGCACCAATTCTTCCATTCCGTAATACTCTACAAACCGGTGCATGGACTTTTTATACATCACTCCTTTATTGAACCTGTTGTCCTGCAGGTAGCGGTACAGTTCCGCCTTCATCTCCGTCTCTATCTCCTTTTCTATAACCAACAGACTATCCCGCCCGATATAATTATACGTTTCGGGCGACTTCCCGGCTCTCGGACTTGGCAATACGAAACAAATATTCCCCGTCTCTTTCCACGGCGCGCCTTTAGGATGCGGCACTGTCGACTGATACAGCAGATGATATATCGGGCTGATATGTGAAAGATGAATAGGAACAGAACTTTGCGGCGACGAGCCACTTTTTACGGATTCTAAACACTGTCCGTAACGGACGTACATGTACCTTGCCAGATACGGCTTGACGGCAAACGTAATTGTAACCATGGGAATTAAAATGTAGTTTGTAATAAAAACTTATGTACAGACAGCCCTTGTGGCTGTGAATTCCGTTTGATTTGCAGAGAAAACTCCCATGGCTTTCGGGGACGGAATTCTGATTCTGTAAGAAGTTGATATACAATAGGTTACTAATGCCTATTTTGGTTTAAAACCAAGGCGCCGTTCCTTTAAAAGGAAGACCCCGTTCCTCACCGAGGAAACGGTCGTTTCTCGGTGAGGAATGAAGCCTTCCTTTAAATCCGGGCGCAAAACTAGCCGCAATATTCTGATTTTTCAAAAATAAGGCGTACGGTGAATTATTACATTTGTAACGAAATGTCTTAATTTTCGTGTCTAATATAAATTGCGCGCGCAGGACATGCGGCCATTGTTCGATAATATATCTGAAAAGTGAAAATAAAATTTAACTAATTTTGTCCATTAAGGTAAAAAGCTAAAAATGCGCAGCTTCAGGAAAACAATCCTTTCCCAGCCGTTTTTATATCCCTTAAACATTTCATATCTAATCATATAACTCTAAAAAAAAGATTATCAATGGCAAAAAAAGAATTGAAAGAACAGAACAAGTTGGAAGGCTTGATGCTTTCCGTCGTCGAGAATCTGGAATCGGAATGCCGTTTCGGCACGGCTCATGTCTACCGCAGTACGCTGCGGTCCTTTACACTCTACTGGTATTCGTACCAGAAACCTTGTATCCCAATGAAGCTGCGTTCGGTATTCACTTCCCCCGTCCTTCGCGGCTTCGAGCAATACCTGAAAGGTCGCCAGCTCAGCATGAATACCGTTTCCACATACATACGTATGCTCCGTGCGATGTATCACCGTGCACTCTTAGCAAAGAAAGTGCCATATCTCCCCGGTCTTTTCGACCATCTGTACACTGGTGTCTGCTCTGACGTGAAACGTGCGCTTCCTTCCGATGATATGGCACGGCTGCTGTCCATAACATCCACTTTCATCCTCGGGGAAGCCACCCTTTTTTCTTCCCTAAACAATAAACTCCGTGAAGCTAACAACTGGTTCTCCCTGCTTTTCCTTCTTCGCGGCATGCCCTTTGCCGACCTTGCCCGCCTACGCAAATGTGACTACCGGAACGGTGTCATCAGCTATACCCGTCAAAAGACAAGACGTCTCCTCGTGGTAAGCGTCCCAAAGGAAGCGGAAACTCTGCTCCGTGACTGCGCCGACCGCAATCCTAAATCTCCCTACCTGCTTTCTATTCTAGGTGGCAATGAACCTCTTGAACCGGGAAGCCGCAAGGAATACCAGCGCTACCAACAAGTACTTCGTTCGTTCAACTACCGCCTGAGCCAACTGTCCCAAGTTTTAGGAATGAGACGCAAATTCTCATCTTATACTGCCCGCCACACATGGGCAACGCTTGCCTTCCACGACAAATGCCCTGTCGGCATGATTTCCAACGCCTTGGGGCATTCTTCAGTGAAAGTCACGGAAACCTACCTCAAACCTTTCGAGCTTGAAGAACTTGACCGGGTTAACAGAAAGATAATTTCTTACGTAAGCAGGAAGACGGAAGGAAGGAAAAATCAAAGAAAAATAGTTCTAAAATACTAATAAATAACTAATTATAAACACGTTACTTTGCAGGTAACGGAAAATATAATACGCAACAAAAATACAGTTAACGATTAATATATGCAAATATAATCATACCTTTTTTCTAAAAAATTAATCTATAAGAGAAACGACACGAATAAAACATAGTATTCTTTCGCATTAGTGCTTCATCAACATCTAAAATTTGCAAAAGATTTATTCCTCTACCACTATCTTAAAAGCAGGGGCAGAGAACTTGAGCTCTCATTTAACGTCTTCTCCATATCGATTCATCCATACCGGACAAAAACAAAGGTTTTTCCGTTACCTGCAAAGTAACGGAAATGAGAAAATACAAATTAAGAGGATTAAATTAATACCAAAATCCAAATAAGATGCTGACACGCAAACTCTATCTTCCTCTTTCACTTTTACTCCTGCTGCTTCTGTCACCCAGCCTTTGTCTGGCGCAGTCCCAGACTTCGGACACCGTTTATGTCTTTCGTTTTGTCTCCCATAAGGATATGTTCTATACCCCATGGAAAGGCAATGGTACACAACTTGACAATCTTTTGTCGTTGGTAGAAACCTACAAGGCAGCTATCTTGAGCGGTGAAGTTCCTTTACTTGTTGACGGTTATTGTGCTTCCGAGCCTACGGTAGCCGAGAATCTGAAACTAGCGAAGATTCGCAGCAACCGTGTAAAATCCGAACTTATCCTTAGTAAAGGAGTGAATGAATCCTGTTTCATCACCCACAACTATGCTGAACCTTACGGAGATTTACGCCATGTCGTCATCGTCCGTTTACAGCTTCCAAAAGCGAAAATTACAGAAGAACCAATAGTAACACAAGAACCTGCAAAGGAAAAATCTCCCGTCGCAGAAGTAACCCCGAAACAGGAGGCGCCCGCAGAGCCGACATCCCAAACTGTTGTTTCCTCGGAAACTCCCGCAGTTTTGTTGAAAACGTCCAACCCTTATCATCTCTCTCTGCGCGCCAACCTGCTTCGCTGGGCTACCCTGACTCCTGATTTAGGCATCGAGTGGCATATCAACGAGCATTTCGGTGTCCTTATCAATGGCAGTTGGACTTCATGGAGCTGGGATAACAAAAACCGCCGCTATGCATTATGGAAAGTTTCCCCCGAAATACGCTACTATCTCGGCAAACAGTGCAAAGGCTTCCTCGGAGCCATGTACCATACCGGCGATTTTCATTACAAACTAGGTAATACTGGACATCAGGGCAACTACCAAGGCGGAGGACTAACCGGCGGCTACATATTCGACCTGAACCGTTCGCTTTCTCTCGATTTTCATGCCGCAGCCGGTTACACATCTGCCGACTATGACAAGTACACACTCATCAACAATGTGCGCGTACGCAAGGATACGAAAACAAAAGACTACTGGGGTATTAACCAACTAGGAATCACACTGATATGGAAACTTATAAAATAATCTCATACACGGCTCTTTTTCTAGGAGCGTCTTTCTTGACAGCATCCTGCGTCAAGGATGATATTTACAACACACCGCACCCCACCACAGGAGCGATTAAGATTACGACTGACTGGAATATGCGTTCTTCGGAATCCGTATTGCCTACCGACTATTTACTACGCATTGGTGCCACTGCCGACCAAAAGGTTACAGATGCCACCAATGTTTATCATACCTTGTTCACCCCCGGACAGTATGAACTATTGGCATACAATGTCCCTTCAGGAATGACTATCAATGGAAATATCGCCACAGTAAACACAACTACCGATGGCAACACCATTGAAGCGCTCCCTGGATACCTTTTCTCTGCCGCTCAAACCCTGGATGTACAAAAAGACGATACCCTGCGAACTACAGTGAAGATGCAGCAACGGGTACGCCAATTGACATTGGTACTAAAGCTGAAAGAGGGAGACGAAAACCGTTTCAAACGGGTCGTAACCACGCTGAATGGCATTGCCACTTCTGTGGACTTGCGTACGGGTACACTGTCATCTGCCGAAAACGTTTCAATAACTCCGTCTTTCGAATTGTCAACCGATGCCGCCGACCATCTTCCCCGGCTCACTACTACCGTTAATCTGTTAGGTATTATTCCCACTGAATCGCAGAATCTAGCTATAACAGTGACTATGAACGACGGCACTTCGCATTTGATTAATAGCAACTTAACTGATTTATTAAAGAACTTCTCTCAATCAATAGAACCATTAACGCTGGATGCAAACCTTGAACTACCTATAGAAATGGGAGCATCCGGTTCTATCAATGACTGGACACCCGGATTGGAAGAAGGACAAGGAGATGTGGAAGCTAACTGATTATAAATTATTATTAATATAAAAGAATGATGAATTCAAAATCTTATTTTTTGGCAGCAGCGTTAGTGACGTTGGCTGCTTGTAGCAATGACAATGAAACGGATAATTCCGTAGAGAGCGGATTGGTACCACTGGAGGTTTCGGCCAGTATCAATAAGGCAAAGACACGCGTGAGCAATGATAGCCAATGGCAAGAAGGAGACATGATTAGTGTCAATGCCACTAGTGGAGAACTGGAATATACAGCCAAAAACTATAAATTAGTGGATGGAACTTCTAATTTTGAACCTGTTGACCCCATATATGATGCCATTTATTACGGAGCTGCCGATGGCGAATTCTCAGCATATTATCCTTGCATAGCTTATCAGTATCTGACTGATTACAAGACCATATCAGGTGACATAATCAGCCAGGAAACAGAGCAGAAAAAAATGAGCAACAAACGGATTGATTTTATGTATGCCAAAGCGACCGGGACAAAAGATAGTCCTGCCGTGAATTTTGAGTTTAACCATAAAATGAGTAAATTGGTCATTCGTTTGAAAGCGGGTGTAGGTTTTCAGAATGCGTGGGATTTTACATCATGGTATGACCTCATATTCTCCAGTAAATCATCCAATCTACATTCTAAAGTTACATTTGACCCTAAAGAAGGCACTATCACTCCGGGAAATGCAGTAAATAGTCTTGCATTTTTATATCAACCCACGAATGGTTTTCTACGTATAAGTGGAGAAGATGTAACTATTGACGGAACGAAATATGGTCAATTTACCTATATCCTTTGTCCGGAAGAGAGAGTGCCAGGTGGCTTAGAATTTGCATTGCATTATGTCACTAAGGATATTACTTATACCACAACACTGTTTACTGACAAAAGCGAAACAGAGATGGTAACTGAAGCTGGAAAAGAATACGTGTATACTGTCACTGTCAATAAAACAGGACTTGAAGTAACCAATGCAACTATTAAACCCTGGATACCTGCTGAACTGCCGAATGACGGAAATGTAGATGCCTCTCTGTAAATGAAGACACCCTAACCAGTGTATAACAGCCATTCCGGACACCATGCGTCAAGTCCGGGCACTGAAAAAATTGAAAAAACAGTTGCTTCCCGCTTCGCGGCGGGAGGTGGCACACATCAACAAAATGAAAGAAAATAAATAAAAACGAGCAGATATGAAAACAAGAAAACAAATCTGTAATGCTTTTGCATTATCAGCAGTACTTTGTCTGGCTTCATGTTCTCCGGAACAAACGGATGACACTTCGTTGGCAGAAGGCAAATATCCCATGACCTTCACTACTCCAATAGAAGGCTTGACAATCACTCGAGGGCAATCTAGCGAGGGGATGTGGTGGAAAAGTGAAAATATAGCCGTAAAAATAGACGGAACGATAAAGAAATATATTTCGAACAACAGCGGAAAATCAGCAGTATTTACCTCTACTGAACCATTTTATTGGCAGCAGAAAAATGAAACAAAAGAAGTTTGTGCATGGTATTACGGTACAGGCTACAATGCTGAACTACAATCCACATGGGCAGTGAAGTCCGACCAAAGCATGACTGCCACAGATAAGTTTGGCACCGGTTATAACAAAAGTGATTTTCTCTATGCGCCCCCACAGTCCATCTCCTTTAATGGCAGCAAAAATCTGTCTTTCTATCATCAGACAGCACATGTAATAATACATATTCTATATACCGAAGCAGGAGAAAGTATCGGCCCGACTAACATCATAATCGGAAGTGAGAATAATATTGCACTTAGCGGTAAGTACACACCACCCGTAGCACCAAATACTGTCGGTACATGGGACGTAAATAACGCTACAATGAGCACAATCAATCCATACGGATTTTATGACCCTAGCGGTAATTATTTTTGTAGCTACCATGCTCTTGTTATTCCACAAGATATGTCGAACAAGAAGTTCATATCTGTGACAATGGCAGATGGATACACCTATTACTATATCCCGAAAGAAAATGAGGTCAAATTGGAGAGCGGTAAAGAATACATTTTTAAAGTTACCGTGAAAGAAGGTGGACTTATGGAAGTGGAAACTACAACGACAGATGCCTGGAATGCAAAAAGCGTCCCGATTAATGTAGCAAGCAGAGCAACTGCCCCCGGCTTCTCCGCCACCGATTTGAAAATCGGTGATTATTATTACAGTGACGGCTCTGTTTCCGACGGTGGCTACCGCAAGTATGCCGACGACGGCACTACGACAATTTTAGACATCTATCCGGAACTGACCAATCCTACAACAGGAAAAGAACGCAGTGTTATCGGCATTGTCTATTGGGTTGGCGGTAATATCACGGAAGATAATTATGGTTTGTTGGATAATAAATACAATCACGGTCTCGTTGCCGCTTTATGGAATATTCCTGCCAGCACATGGACATGTGGAGAGTCTGAGTCCATAGATAACTGGCTAATGACTGCTACCTGGTCGGAAGGTAACAGCAAGCCAGCAGGTTTCACTAGCATTAGAAGAACAGACAAGATGCAGGGCTACGCCAATACAATAGCTTTACGTGAATATAACAAAGCAATAGAGGATAATTCCGGGAAAAGCCAAAATCTGCGAATAAAGATTATTAATGGCTTGGATGACTTTATCGGTACCCATGTTGCTCCCACAAACAGTAGTGGTTGGTTCTGCCCTTCTGCCTATGAATTAAAATATATAAGTTTGGGACAAGGCAATGATACAAAAAGTCCAATTGGAAAGAATATGCTAGATACACAATTTAGTAAAGTCGATGAAATGTACGATAAGCTCGAGCTTATCGACTATTGGTCAAGTACGGAAAAGAGCATTCCAAATGCTATGAAAGTGAATTTCAGCACAGTCGGTGCTAGCATAAGCTACCATAGCAAGACTAGCGCACATGTCGTACGCCCTATTCTCGCTTTTTAAAGCCTTTCAATTCAATCCATTCCATCAATTAAAACGATATGAAAACATTTAGATATACTTTCCCTATCTTCCTGCTACTATCCAGCGTAGCAGTACTTTCCGGCTGTTCACAAGACGAACTGTTGGAAGAAAAGACTCCCATAGATACTTCCCGTTTCATCACTGTCACCGTTAATGACAACGGCTATAAGGATTCCAACGGCACATCTACACGCACCATAGAAAATGGCTATAATACAAATTTTACTGTTGGCGATGAAATAGGCCTTTATGCAGTAAAAGAAAAGAGCCTATTGCCCGAAATAAAAAATATCCGTCTCATTGCTTCAGATGATGGCAAAGGTGGAATTACTTGGCTAGATGAAAACGGGCAAGGTCCTTTGTATGTTTATCAAGCCACCTATTTCGCTTATTATCCTTATCAAAATCTATCACCGGAATATGAGCCTTGGACTTACTCTCCAGATCCCAATATCTTTTTTGACACAATTTTACAGGACTGGGAACTTGCTATCGACCAAAGCAACTACAACGATTATACACATCTTGATTTAATGACAGCCAAGAGCAGCGTGAATCCATCTCCTGATAGTGGACGACCACAATTATCATTCTCAATGAAACATTGTATGGCATTAGTAGTGATTGACCTCCCGAGTGATGCTACTAACATAAAATTCAGTAGTTTCACTCCCTACCATATGAGCGACGGCACTTACCGTTATTTGATGAAAACACCCACACAATTCCCGTCGTCCTATGACAAACCTATATCGAAACAATTTATCGGCAGCTATACTGATAATAAGGGTAGCACAATGGAATGGAACTTCACAGCAAGCGGAATACTAGCAAATAATTATCAAGTTTATACAGTGGATGGCGGAAGTTCTAAATAGGCTCGAAAACTACTTTTTTTTGTTAAATATGGCAATTCACATTGCCTGCAACTACAAAACAGTTACATTTGTAAAAACAACCAATAAATGGGAACAAAAGAAAAACTGATAGAACGCTTCAAAACTTTACCTACAGATTTTACTTTTGATGAAATGGAGAAATTACTTAATTACTTTGGTTATGAAAAATCTAATAAAGGTAAAACTTCCGGTTCAAGAGTAATATTCAAAAATAAAGCAAAACGTCCGATTATGATACATAAGCCG
>PPYF01157802.1_pt1 | contig 21356 bp, 17 predicted proteins | sample 1559871 | NCBI WGS metagenome assembly PPYF01 (sample SAMN08240021, study PRJNA423297) | Human gut metagenome, whole genome shotgun sequencing project.
AAAAACGAAAGAATTTTGCCAGAATCCCAAACATATCATTCTCCCTCCTTCACCGTATCTTTTACAGAAATATGGGCATCCCACATTTCCTTATAAAGCGGGCATGACATCAGTAGTTCCTCATGTGTACCATGTGCTGTTACATTTCCATCATTTACAACAAAAATCTGATCACTGTCCTTAATGGTAGATAGCCTGTGTGCAATTACGATCAGTGTCTTCCCTGCTACCAGTTTTGCGATAGAATTCTGCAGAATCGCCTCGTTTTCCGGATCCGTGTAAGCAGTTGCCTCATCAAGGATCACAATCGGAGCATCCTTCAGCATCGCTCTTGCAATCGAGATACGCTGCCTCTCGCCTCCTGACAGATGTCCTCCTGCACCCCCTACAACCGTATCAAATCCGTTCTCAAGCTGCATGATAAATTCATAGCATCCGCTTTTCTTTGTCACCTCGATGATCTGTTCATCTGTAGCATCCGGATTTCCCTGTCTGATATTTTCACGGACTGTTTCATTAAACAGATAATTGTCCTGTGCAACATATGCAATTTTCCGATTAAAATCTGCAAATGCCAGTTCTTTGACATCAACTCCACCGATTTTGATGCTTCCGGAATCCACATCCCACAAGGACGCAATCAGCTTTGCGATGGTCGACTTGCCGCTTCCGGAAGGTCCTACGATTGCATTTACCGTTCCTGCTTTCAGCTCCATAGTTACTCCATGCAGAATCTCTTTGTCGTGATAACCAAATCTGACTTTTTCAAGCGTAACGGAATTATCTTTGGGAGCTCTTTCACTTTTCTCCGGACGTTCAAGCTCCGGCTGTTCCAGAATTCCCGCCACTTCACCGACGATTACTCCAATTTTTCCAAGATCATCTGTGTAAGATCCCACTGTAATCAACGGTCCAACGATTCCAAGTGATAAAATAATACAGATGACAAAATCAGGAACCGCAAGTGTTCCATTCGCTACATAATGTGCCCCAAACGGCAATACCGTAAGAAGCGTATAAGGTGTGACCACCATCATCAGTCCATGAAAGATCGAGCACCGTTTCATCCAGGAAATAAAGGAATCTGCATATTCAAAAGCCGCCTTTGTAAATTTTGCATAAGAACTTTCTGTCTTTCCAAATGCCTTGATCACTTCGATTCCGTCAATATATTCCACTGCCGCATCATTCAGATCTTTTGTTGTCTGAACCGTTCTCTCGAAGCTTGGTTTATAATCCAGCATCATTCCAAAATAGGAAAGAAATCCCACTATAACCGGCACCAATGACCAGAGTGCCAGTCTCCAGTCTGTCAGGAAGAAATAAATCAAAATCACAATCGGTGCCAGCAGATTGGACGTGAATTCCGGGACAATATGCGCCAGTGTTGTCTCGATACTGTCGATTCTTTCCACCATAATATTTTTAAATGTACCGGAAGGTGTGTCTTTCACATAGCCAAGAGGTACCCGCGCCAGCTTGTCACAGCAGGATTTTCTTATATTTGCAAGTACTGCAAACGTTGCTTTATGTGACAATGCTGTCGAAAGTGAATGAAGCAGTTCTGCAATGATAAACGATAATGCAATCAGAACCGCTTTTGCAAGATATATTTCAAACTCCTTTTCACCATTTAAAAACAGCTTTACTACATCTGCAATAATAAAATACGGCAAAATCTTAAAAATCACATTTCCTATTGCAAGTAACACACTCCACACATAGGCAATTCTTTTTTGTCCGGCCCACGTCAGGATCCAGCTGACTGCCGACTTCTTTTTTTCTTTCACATCTGTTCACTCCTTACTTTGATTTTATTGTTGTTTCTTTCGTTAGTTCTTTCTAACTCATGTATAATAAAATAGGTGGCTTACTGGCATTAGCCACCTGTATCAGTTATACCGGAAATTCAATATTCCACAATCGTTCCCAGCCACCTGTATTAAATTCTTTCAGTTGATGCACATTTTTCTTTGCAGTCTCCCTGTCTATATCATGCTCAATAATCTGAAATACTGATGAAAAAAATCCCGTATAGATCATATGCATAAGGCTTTCCTCTACAATCGGTATTTTCACACCGCTCTCTTTCATCTTTTCCATATAATTCAAGCTGGACTTCATTTCCCGCTCTACCATATTGTGTATGAATAGTTCAAATTTTCCACTGTCTCCGCATTTCAACAATAATATCTTTCAGGAAATGTTTTCTGGCTGTATCTAATATGTTTTTCTGTGTATCTTCTGCTTTCGTCGACATGCTTTTTGTATCCTCAAAATTTTCTTTTCACAAATATAACAGTGTTATATAGCACTGTTATATTTTAACTCATTATAGGAATTTGTCAAGTCTACTGTTTAGATTTTCTTTATCTTTTATCTATCTACTCTCTTCCATTTTGCAACAGCATTTCTTACCCGCCAGTCAATATCCAGTCGTGCTCTGCGACATTCTTCCGGATATTTTCATGCTTCTTCAAATATTGCTCAACCATCCGGTCTAATACAGTTGTTCTTGCAATCACACCATAGTTCATAGCGTTATCTTTATCTGCTCATAGAAAAGTCATAGTCCAGCTTTTCCACAAGTTCTACTGCAATCTCATCTTTGATCTTTGCATTTTGTTTTTTTGTTTCTTTTGCTCTTGCATACAGGGTCTGTACCATCGTTTCCGTCACACCTGTCACATTCACTTTTTCTTTCATTGTCTGTCGCCTTCCACTGCCTTTCTTACTTCTTCCACCCACTCTGCACTATGACAGCAAAACAGTTCTTCATGCTGCATGTTGTGTCTCCGAATATCCGGATTTTTGAAATAAGTCCAATATCTCTTTTCATATTTTTTACCCATCTTTGTAGCGTAAAACACATGGATAGTTGTTCCCGGCACATCAATTCCATGCTGGACTTTCGTAACCAGATCCGAATAGAACTGATTATAAATACTCTGTTTTGTAATCCACGGATTTCCTCCTTTACCGATTCCAAACATATTCAAAAATCCATTATATAATTCTTTTTTAACCTCATCTGTCTTATTCAGTTTTTTCTGCATAAATTTCGGAAGAGCACCTGTATGTATCATTTTATACATGAAAGGGACTACCATGGATGACTTGATTTTTGCCACAAGATGACCAGCTTCATCCATATCACTGCTCCCAATGATGCCATGATCTATATGAATTCTTTTTCGCTGAATCAAAAGGGATACAAAACTTCCTCCAAGGGAACACCCATACGCTGCTTTAATTCTTCCATCATACTTTTTCTTGATTTCCTGCTCAATCTTTTCGCATTCATCTTCCATTGAATAAAATTCTGTTTTCTCATTTGGATCAAATCCATCATAAGAAACTGTTACCGTGTAAAAATAAGAATGTAATCTATCCAGTATATGATCAAAGCTACTATACAGGCAACAGGTACCAGGAAATAAAAATATCACTGGTTTACTACTGTCTCCACTTTCATAAAATTTCATATCTGGCCTCCTTTAGTTTTTTCATATAAGCATAAAATTGCTTATGCAGCTCCCTCATTTCATCTGGTGCCTTCCTGGCATGTTGATACATAAATTTATCTCCAAAGCTACTTTCGAATGTAACAGCAAGCATAATCGTCATAATTGGCAGTGGTAAAAAACGAAAAATATTCATTTTACAAGGTGACAGCCTACCTGCCTGTTTTCGCAAAAAGCTAAAATTTCTTTTCAATTTTTTTGCTGTTTTCTTCATGGTCTTCCAATCTCTTCCTGCTCTTTCCGGGCAATCTGCTTCGTAATATGCATCTGCAATCGGCACCACCATGGCAAGATGACATAATTGCCACATATGCATATCCACTACTTTCTGGTATGGTATATGAGCATGCCTTAATATCTTTGAAAACTGCTTTGTCTTTTCGGATTTATTTCCTGATATTTCTGCAAATGTTGTCGGCTGAATCATTCTTGGAGTGAGTGCTGCATCAAGGATACCATCATTATTTATACTTCCGCCCGCTCCTGGAAAAGCAGGCAATATTCTCCCTTTTCCAACAATATCTTCCCATTTTTTATAACTGTCCAATGAATTTACCATTGTAACAATTATATTGCTTTTATTATTTTTTAATTCAGCAAGTGCTTCATACAGCTGGTTTTCCCGGACAGTCAGCAAGACAAAATCATAAATATCATTATCTGGCAATTCTCCAAGAATCGTGGTTTCTGCCCGTTTTATGTTCTGTTTTTTCTTATAAAGCAATCCATTTTTCTTTAAAAACTCAAGTCTTTTACCTCTGGCATAGATACTTGTATCATAACCCGCTTCTGCGAATAAAGCCGCATACAAGGATCCAATCACACCTGCACCATAAATCAATATTCTCATAGAAATCTGTCCTCTTTTACATTATCCAATAAATTGCCATTGTGTATATTAGTTATGTCTAACTCCTATTTCCTAAAAAACCGTGTGAAAACAAAACTGTAATTCCACACGGTTTCTTTCCTTATGCATTCAGTATATCACTTTTATCTGGTTTATCAACCAGATTTTGTCATTATATTCCTCAAATACACTCCATAATAATCTTCTCACATCTGTTATATCCAAGCTGCGAGCTATTCAGACACAACGTATAATTACTGGCCTTTCCCCATTTCTGATCGGTGTAAAAATTATAATTCGTCATACGCCTTTTATCCGTATCTGCCATCATTTTGACAGCCTCCTTCTCTCCTACATTATATAAGTTCATAATACGCTGTGTTTTTTCCGGCATATCCCCATGGATAAATACGTTCAATACATCATCCCGATCCTTCAGGATATAATCTGCATTTCTTCCGATAATTACACAAGATTCTCTATCAGCCAGTTCTAAAATAACCTTTCTCTGCGCCTCATACACCATGTCTTCTATGGATTTTCCTGTAATATCACGTCCGGCAAATGCATATGCAAATAATCCTTTCTTCGGAGATAATTCTGCACTTTCCCGGACATATTCCGGAGATAAACCAGACTTCTCTGCAATCTCATTAATGATATTTTTATCATAATAAGTAATCCCAAGTTTCTTCGCTGTTTCTTCTCCGATAAAATATTTTCTGGACGCCCCTGCATTAAACAGCGTTGCAAATCCCCCTGGAAAAATCTCTGTAATTACAATTCCCAGAATCATTAATATAACCGTATAAATCAGACCATATTTGATTCCATCCTGAATTCTCTTTTTGCTTCTCATTCCATAAGCAAATGCAATGATCGGAGTGATCGCATCTCGCAGACCGAAAGCAAGAAACAGTACAAACTGCTGAACTTTATAAAATAATCCATAAGCTGTCTGTGCTGACGGATTGAATTTCAGAATCAGGTTCATTACATAAACCATAATGGACATCAATGCCTGTGCAATGATTGCCGGAAGTCCGATTGTATAGATCTCCTTGATAATTCCGCCATCCGGCTTCATGTATTTCGCCCCATGCTCGAATTCCTTATTTAATTTGATATGAAAATGAGCAGTAATACCGCGGATGCTACCTGACCAATTACAGTTGCATAAGCCGCTCCTTTCACTCCCATTTCCGGGCAGGGTCCAATACCGTAGATCATGATCGGATCAAGGATGATATTTACAATTGCGCCAACCACCTGTCCAATCGTGGAATAAAGAGAACGTCCTGTTGCCTGCAATAACTTTTCAAATAAAGAAAAGAAAATAATACCAAACGAAATCACGCAGCATATCCTCAGATAACTGACTCCCATTTCCAATACTTCTGCATCTACTGTCTGAGATGAAATATATGCTTTCACCCCAAAGATACCAAACAATAAGCAGACCACATAAATAATCACTCCCAGAAACAGACTGTTTCCTGCTACCTTTGCAGCTTTTTTACTATTTCCCTGTCCAAGTGTCCTTGCAAGAAGTGCATTGGTTCCTACTCCGGTTCCAATCCCCACTGCCACCATAAGCATCTGCACCGAAAATACCAGTGTCAAAGCATTTAGTGCTGCTTCACTGCCTACTCTCATATTTCCCACAAACGCACTGTCTACTATATTATAGACTGCCTGCAATGCCATGGATAAGATCATCGGGATTCCCATCTGGACCATCAACTTATTCACCGGCATCTCCTTCATCTTGTTGCTTTCCGCCATTTCGTTTAAACTCCTTTCTTTTTAGCACAAAAAAAGTGCGTACCTGTCATATAAGCTGGACTTACGCTGACACGCTACACACTTTTTCTTGGCGATATTTACTTTTTGCAAAACAAAAAACGAGTAGCCGGTAAACTGGATTTACGCTTACTTGCTACTCGTTTCTTGTAATTATATTACCTCTTTTTCAAAAAGTCAAACACCAGGGCAACCGGAACAATCTTTTTTCCGGTCTTTAATGCCAGATTCACCGGACCGTCATAGAGTGGTTTTATCAATCTGTTTAAATCATAATTGTGCGAACCCTCCGGGAATATCAGAATGCTTTGTGTCTGAGTCCTTATAATTGTTAAAACTCTTTCTTTTTCATAACTCTCATACTGTACTTATACGAAGCAAACCATACCAACAGGCTTAAAACAATAAGCGAAATTGCGATTTCAAAATCACCTGTTTCTCCTATCATATACGAAATACTTTCTTTTAATCCCGAGTTGGCCGTCACAAAAGATCCAATTATATAACAACTTGCAAAAACAATTAAAACTGCAATTGGCAGTGCAAATCGTCCTTTCTCTCCTGCAAACCTTAACCGAATTGCAATCACAATCCCCGCAATCGCCTGAAACACAAAAATTGTGATCAGCTCCATTGCCAACATTTCCAAATCAAAAACTTCTCCTGGCTTTATGAATACAGCAATTCCTGCACAGATTACTCCAATCCCCCATCCAAACACTGTCATAATAAAGGAAAACATGTATTTTTCTCTAACATATATTTTTTTGTTTACAGGTAAAGAAAATAAATACGTATAGCCATGTTCATTTTCATCATAACTGATCATATTCCCTGAATATACTGCCATAACGGATGGAATATATATTGCAATGAAGGTAGCTCCTGTTTTTCCCGTTAGTATAAAAAATAATGCTAAAACTACCAACACCAGAAAAAGATTGCTGCCTTGCCGGAAAAACAACCGAAAATCCTTTTCCAGCAGTCCTCTGATTCCTTTCATTATCTCTCGCCTCCTGTCAACATAAGAATCACCTGATCAAGTGAGCCGCTCTCCACTACGATCTCCGGATAATTTTCTATATAATACTGCTTCTCGTTCGTCAGGCAGGAAATTCCAAAGTTCTCTTTTTTCTCTTTCAAAATGTAACTTTTATCCACTGCCTGATATTGCGCCTCACTGACTTTCAACACCGCATATTTTTCAAGAATCGTATCCATCTCTTCATGAAGTACAATCTTTCCTTTATGAATCACATAGATGTCATCACACAGATGCTCCAGATCCGAAGAAATATGTGAACTGATCAGGATGCTTCTCTCCGGCTCTTCTTCCATATATTCTCTTAAAATGTCCAGCATCGCTTCCCTTGCTCCGACATCAAGTCCTGCTGTCGGCTCATCCAGCATTAGAAATTCTGCCTGGTGCGTCAATGCAATGATCAGATTCAATTTTGCTTTCATACCCGTGGAATACTCTTTTATAAATTTATTCAACGGAATCTGATATCTGTCACACATCAGATGGAATTTTTCTGCTTCAAATCCTGGATACAATCTTGCCAGAACTGCCTCAACATCTTTCCCTTTCAAATAACCGCTGAATCCGGCTTCTGCCAGAACAACTCCCAACTCTTCTTTCTCTTTTTCACCTAACTGTTCCGGTGTTTTTCCCATGATCTTTATCTCGCCGCCATCATAAGAAATAAGTCCGAGCATTGCTTTGAATAAGGTACTCTTACCGGCTCCGTTCTCTCCGACCAGACCAGTAATTCTTCCTTTTTCTACATTTAATGAACAGTCTAACTGAAATTCGCCGTAGCTTTTCTTAACCCCTTTGATTTCTAACATAAGTATTCATCCTCCATGATGAGTTCAAATAATGAACGAATCTCTTCCTCTTTCATTCCGCAGCGCCTTCCCTTCTGGATCGCTGCTTCCAGATCTGTCTCAACTTCTTTTCTGCGTTCTTCTTCCATCAGCTGTGTATTGGATGCCGCAACATAAGTTCCCTTCCCATGAACCGTGACTGTCATGCCTTCCGCTTCTAGATTATCATATGCTTTCTTCACAGTAAGTGCACTGATCTTCAGTTCCTTTGCCATCGTTCTCACGGACGGCAATATATCATTTTCTTTTAATTCTCCGGAGATAATCTGTGCTTTAATCTGCTCCATGATTTGTTCATAGATTGGTACCATCGACGAATTATTGATTATAATCTTCATATGTTTCCTCCTGTTGTAAACAGTATATAACAGTATAGCACTGTTGTCAACTGTTATATACTGTTTATCTTTTAAAATTAAAAAGCAGCTAATCTATTTTTGATAGACTAACTGCTTTCGCTGCACCAATTTCTGAAGATATTCCTTTCATCTCGGTAATTGAATTGCCGAGGATTCTCGCTTATTGTCCTAAAAGCCGAGAGCATGTGAATAATGATTTTCATTTTTCACATGCTCTCTTAATTTGATTGTATGATCTTCATAAATGATTTTTTAATTAATGCTCTTTATTAATATAATATATTACTGCAATTGTTCCACTTAACATACCTATATTAGTTAAAATAATAAACTCTAATTTATCGCTGATACTTATACTGCTTGTAGGAACAATCCCTACAAATAATGTAATAATCTGGAATAAAAGCGTAAATATTAAATATTTTTTTATTTTTTCTTCCTGCATAATTAACACATCCTTCTTTACATCATCAGACCATATGAGTATGTAATTGTTTTTTTACCGCTTAAATTTTTTTCGAATTAGGATCATAATTAACCAACTCATAAAATGCTGTCTATGTGAATCCTATTGCTCCACCTACACCCCCTGACGTCACAAGTCCAAGAAAAGTACTATATGCTATACTTCCCAATGATTTTTGAAGATTTACACTAGAACATCTCCAGCTTTCGGAATACGAACCATATGTAGCTGTTTTTAAATAGCCAGGAGCTTTTGAAGGGCTATACCATGTAATTCTTCCCAGATGCATGACACCTGAGAGGGGGATAAAATCTTTTGATATCTGTACCGATACGCCCTTTTGTTATTTATTTTTTCTTCTTATAACCGTCACACTGATCACAGCTGCCGCTGCAATTGCTGCCAGTGCATAAAGCATCGGTCTTGCTTCGTCTCCTGTGACTGCTGCTATCTGGTTTTTCAGCTTATTTAACGGTGTCTTTTTTTCTGATTCATGTCTCTTTCCAGTGCCCGGTGTTCCTTTATTCGGATCTTTATCCTTATCTGGATTTTTTCCCGGATCTTTATCCTTATCTGGGTCTTTGCTTTCGCCGCCGCTGGTATCTTCTGCTGTCTCAATGACCAGTGTCGTATCCTCGCAGACTTCTTCCAGTGTCAGATATCCGTCTTGGAACTGTTCCGTAACGTCTTCCCCGTTCAGATGAATCCTTGAAACCTTCCATCCTTCTTCCGGTGTGATCCGTATCTTCGGCTCGGCAAAACGATCCACAACAAAGTTATCTATGTTGCCTTCTATCTGATCTTCTTCCCCTTCTATCACTACATCTGCGTGACTTTTTTCCACACGGATATTATGGGAGTCCGGCACGGTTGTACTGATGGTGCTCTGGGAATTCGATGAGCTTCCTGCATCTGCTGCCAGAACGGACATGGTCGTAAAGAACATTGCTGCGATTGCAGCCAGCATAGTCATCACTGTCACAAACACTGCCGTTGTAATGCGGACAGTCTTTTTATCCACAATGATATCCAAATTTTCTGTCTTTTTCCTCATATGCACGCCCCCTTACTCACTTTTGTCCACGTATGATATAGTAAATGTCACCGTATCTGCGTACTCTCCGGCCGCCGCCTTCTTCCAGTCTTCTTTTTTAATCGCGATAGTAAGAGGTGTCTCTTCCCCGGCTTTTGTATACTGCGCTGATGTAAATGGCCGGCTTCCCGCCTCATCCTGCGCCAAAATCTGATAAGGAATCACTGCCTTTGAATTGTTGGAATTCTTTAAGTTAAGATCAGATAGCAATGACACCTGGATACATTTTCCATCCTCAATCTGCGCCTGCTCTACTACAATATTCCCGTAAGAGGTTTCTGTCTCATTAAACTGCATGCTTGTATCTACCGGAATCGTCACCTGGTAAGCCGGGTCCACATGATAACTGACTGTCGCACTTCCCGCCGTCTGGGTGGTGGCTGCATAGATTGGATTTTCTGCACATATTAACAGCACTGGAGTCAGTAGTGCGAAAAGAATTCCTGTTCTTATACTTCTCTTTTTCATCGTTCTCCCTCCCGTTACTGTGCAATGATTGTCGTCTCTACATTTGCCCCGTTCATGGCGGAACCATCGGTGAGTGATGCGGTCGTAATCTTGATGGTCGCCGGATATTCTCCCGCTGCAAGTGCCTTCTCTAATGTCACCTCTGTAATCGCCTTCCCCGGTTCCACCATCTTCGATGTGTAAATCGTCTCATCTGTGTCGTTAAGCACGATTTCAAATGTAAAGTAACATGGGTTTCCTTCCGGATTCATCAAGTTCATCTGCACGTCTTTTTTGTCTGCCTCGATCGTAATGGACGGATAGCCCGGTATCCGGATTCCTGTCGGCTTTTCCCCGGTATCGTCTGCCGTCTGGGTCTTCGCATTTGAATCCAGATCCGGCTTAAATGCCGAATCTGAACCTCCTTTTAATTTCATGAAATAAATCAGTCCCGCAATGATGACCGCACACAGACAGATGATAATGACAATAAATATTTTATTTTTTCCTGTATGTTCTTTCATCTGTTTCCTCCTACTCAAATGTAATATCTACATTCAGATTGCTGAGATCATATCGATCCGGTCCTACTCCATGTGCATCAAATTCCAGCGTCAGACTGTCCACATCAATCTTGCTTCCGGTCGTAAGTGTATATTCACAGGTAATCGTTTTACCGTTTTTCTTCTTCAGATCCTCCGTATTTTTCTTCCACTCTGTGTGATCCTTATTATCGGATTTCGTATGGTAGGAAATTCTCAGATCTGAATAACCATCTTTTACCATTTTAATCTTGTAACTAATCCTAATCCTCATCTTTGAATAATTCTGATGTACTGCATTATAGGAAATATTCTTCATATTCAAATGATATCTTGCCGGATCCAGTCCACTGTCTCCGGTTGTCTTTACAGAAGTCTGATTACCGTCTACATAATAAGTAAATCTGGTATACTCATGTTTATCTGTCACACGATATGTATTGCCGGAATTTGATGGTCTGTAAGAATATTTTTGGTTCGCTTTCCAGCTTGCGTATAAGGTAATATTTTTTGCGTCCTGAAGCTGCAGCTCTTTCGTACTCATGTCAAATGCTGTGTTGGCTCCTTCTTTTTTCCAGCCTTTGAACTCCCAGCCGTAACGAGTCGGATCTGACGGGAACTGGTACTTATCACCGTATTTGGTCTTTCTAACTGTCTTCGCTCTTCCGTCACCATAGTCAAATGTAACATTGTACACATTTGCCTCCCATTCCGGATAGAGTGTCACAACGCCTCCATTCACATCGGTCAGCTTCGACACCTTCTGTCGGTCAGAGTAATAAGTCTTCTTGCCCTTCTTATCCACGGTGTACCATCTCTTAAAGGAGTGGCCTTTGCATGTAAATCCGCATTTTGGAAGTGTTACATTTTCCGTGTAATTGACCGTCTTGGCTGCCATGGAACCTTTTGCCTCCGTACCGCTTAAGATAAATGTAATCTGATATGTATTCTCTCTCCAGTTCGCCTTATACTCCCGTTTTTCTATAGAGCCCTGTTTTACAGACACATTGTCACTTACTCCTGTAATTTCGGTTCCACTCCAGCCTGTAAATGTATATCCGGCGCGGACTGGATTTTTCAGTTTAAATACGGTGGTGTCCACGTTGTAAGTCGTCGGATTCTTCTCCCCGGACTTCATGCTTCCGCCATTTAAGTCATAAGTAATCTGGTATGTCTCCCGCTCCCATATTGCTGTGTAAATATGACTTTCTGCCGGCATAGTCGTCGGAAGGTTATCGACTTTCTTGCCATTCTTACTCCAGTTTTTGAAAATGTATCCTTTTCTTGTCGGATTTTCTGGTGTATTTATCTTGTCACCATAATTTCCTTTGATTGGCTCAATCGTTGTTCCTCCGCCTGTCTTGAACTGAAGTGTGTATTCCATCTTCAGCCACTGTGCCTTATAGGTAAGGTCTTTATCCGGTATCGTCATTTCAACGTCTTTGTCCCAGCCAAGGAACTGGTATCCGGTTCTTGCCGGCGCTTTCGGCACTGTGATATTCGCACCATAGCGTCCGGTCACGACAATCTTACTGTCGTCCTCGCCCTTTTCTGCAGCGAATGTTCCGGAATTTGCGTCAAATGTGACTGTATGTACCTTTCTCTTATAGTAGTACTTCACTGTCGTCTGTCCGTCTCCGGAAATGGTAACTTTCTCCGTCTTTGGTTCCTCGAAGCCTTTATATTTCATGACTTCTGGTGTCACTTCGCTATCCACAGCCGCCCGTGCATGACTGCTTTCTTTCAGCGTATAACCATCACCTTGTACATTTTGCTGATAATGTTCTACTACATAGTTGACAATGTTTGCTTCCCATTTTGCATAGAGTGTCAGATCCTGATCCGGCATATTCGCTTTGTACTCTTTCGTACATTTTGCATCTGTATACCAGCCTGCAAATGCATAACCGGCTCTTGTCGGCTTCGGTATGGACATTTCATATCTTGCTTCTACCGTCTTATCTGTCTTACCATCGTAGTTCTTAAGCGTCAGCGTATGCACATTTCTTGTGTAACGGTAAATGACCGTTGTTCTTCCATCACCTTCGACTGTCACCTGCTGTTTCTCCGGTGCTGTAAATCCATCAAAGTTCTTTACTTCCGGTGTGACAACCGTATCCGTATCAGCGCTGAAATTCTCCTGTGCTCCCAGCGAATAGCCGTCATCATTGGCATTTTGCAGACAATGCTTGACTGTGTAATTTACACTCTGCACATCCCATTTTGCATAAAGTGTGATGTCACGTGCCGGAACCACTCCGTCAAATGCTTTTTTAAACTCTGCGTCTGTATACCAGCCTGCAAATGCATAACCGGCACGATATGGTTTTTCCTCCCATTTCTCACCATATGCAAGTTCTTTTGTCTCGCTGTCATTACCGTTATTGTAATGGATCGTTACCTGATGACGGTCACGCGTATATTTGTAATCTACATATGTGATTTCTCCATCGTCTACCACATCATAGCTAACTGGCTTTGGTGCTGTAAATCCTTCATACGCTTTTACTGCCAATGTCAGATGTTCTCCTGTTTTAGCTGTGACAGTTTCAGTCTCTGCCAGATCATACTGCTCTGAATTGCCAATGGACTGTTGATAATGTCTCACCTGATAAGTCTTCATTCCGGCTTCCCATTTTGCATAGAGTGTCAGGTCATGTGCCGGCATGGTCGTCTGTATGTAAGGCTGTGTCAGTGCTTCGTCCGTGTACCAGCCTGCAAATGCATAGCCTGTCCGCGACGGAGTATTTGTAATATCTGCCTCATAGCGGACTTTTGATATCTTGTTATCTTCTCCATTGTTCAGGACATAAGTCAGATTGTAGCTGTTCCGCTTATAGTGATACCAGATATCCGGTCCGCCCCAGCCATTTACCTGTCCTGTCTTGGCCTCCGGTGAGGTAAATCCTTCATACTGTTTTGGCTGCGGAGTCACTTCTGATTCTGTCAGGCCGCTTAATACTTCTTCGTCCGTTAGTCCAAAGTAAGAACCATCTACAGATTCTTTATAATGATAGACGGTATAGCTGCTCATCACCGGTGTCTGTTTTGCATAGAGCGTCAGATCTTTGTCCGGCATGGTTCCATCGAATCGATTCTTGAAATCTTTATCTGTATACCAGCCTTCAAAGCAATATCCACTCCGGATCGCTACTTCTGTAATTGCCGCACCAAATGGCATTCCGAATCCTTCCATATTATTTTCATCGACCCCGCGGTCTACCAGCTTCAGCTTATGGATATTTCTCGCATACTTGTATTCAATAACTGTGTTGCCGTTTCCGTCCACTGCCACGGTCTGTGTTTCCGGTGAAGTAAAGCCTTCGTAACGCTTCACGTCCGGCGTCACTTTATCTTCCGGATATGCCGCAAAGACTTCCTCTTCATATAAGATATATGAATTTTCTTCCTCAACCGGTTTATCTAAGTCCGGATACTCTTCTTTATCTCCACCCGGATTTTCTTTTTCTGCATCTGGTAATTTTTCCATTAGATGCCGGACTGTATAGTTGACTTTCTGCTTCTCCCATTTTGCATAGACCGTCATATCTTTTGCCGGCATCGTCTGGCCAAATGCGTTCTCACATGCCTCGTCTGTATACCAGCCTTCAAATACATAGCCTTTTCTTGTCGGCATCGGTGATGCAATCTTGTCACCATATCTTGCCGTCACTTCTGTCTGGTCTGATTCTCCGCCTTTTGCATCGAAGGTCAGTTTGTACTCATTCAGATCATAGTACACTTTCAGTACAAGACTGCCATCTGCCTTGATCGTTCCCTTCGGCAGTTCACCTTTTAAGTGATAGACTTTCTCGTCAAGATCTGCTGCTTTTGCTGTGACTTCCTCTCCCATCTGTCCGGTCAGAGCCGCAGTCTCGCTTAAGCTGTATCCGCTGTTATCCGTATTCTGCACGTAGTATTTCACGGTATACGTAATGCCTTCCAGTGCTTTCCATTTTGCAATGTAGGTCTTATTCTCAGATGGAACTTCCTTTGGAACCCCAGCGCCTTCTTCGTCCTCCCAGCCAAGGAATTCATATCCCGGTCTGTAGACTGCCGGTGTCGGCATCATGGTTCCATACCGGTAATTTCCGTCTGCGATTACTTCTGTCTCCGTTCCATTCTCCGTCTCTTTTTCGGACTTGAATGTCTGTGTATATTTATTTCTTGCATAATAGTAATTGATGACCAGGCTGCCGTCTGCTTTTACAGTCTCCGTAAGCTGCGGCGGTGTTACAAATCCCTCCCGCTCTTTTGGAACCGGGCTTACTTCCTCTTCCGTCCTGCCATTCATTTTCACCGGAGTCTGCGCTTCATAGGTTCCATTCGTTCCTTCTATATAATCTACGACTGTATAACCCACATCGGCTGCTTCCCATTTTGCATAGACAAGTCTGTCTTCTTCCGGCATGGTCTCCAGAATGGTGTATGGAATGGTGAGATCCATGTCCTCATACCAGCCGGCAAATGTGTATCCGAGTCTTACCGGATCTTCCGGCTTCTTGATCTCTGCGTTATATTTTCCGGTAATTGCATCGACGAAAGATCCGCCATTACTCTGGAATGCAATATAGTAACCATCTCGCAGGCGGTCCCAGTGAAGCTTGATCTTTCTTGCACATGGCTTCGTATTAAAGGTACCTTCCTGGTTTTTCCATGTAATGATCATCTCACCGTCCTGCTCCGGCTCATCACCTGGATTTACACGGATAATATTGGTCGCCGGATCATACGTAAACGCACTGTTCGTCATGGAAATGTTGAAATACTTTGTATCATCTTCGTAAATCTTCTCGTAATATTTTCCGTCGTCCAGTCCGGTCTTCATATCCATGTACTGCATCTTGAAATATTCATCCGGGATCTGAACCGACTGAATCTCCCGCTTCATATTAATCTCGGCAACCTTATCCTGGGTATAAGCAAAATCCAGTACATTTTCCAGAACACCTACCCTATAAAGCGGCCACTCATTTTCGTAAAGTGTCGGATTATAGGTAAATGCATTGGACAGTGCCTGTGCCTCGAACTTCACTTCCAGATAAATACCGATTTCCAGATACATAGCTCCCATAGCACGGCTGCTTCGTCCTGCCGATGCCGTATACTTCAATTCGTAGTAGAGGTAACCCCAGACCTGTGCATAACCGCCCACATCCGCCGAGATACCGACACTGGCGATGGACGTTGATAATAATCCCACACGCACCGTCAGTCTCACACCGGCTTTGATGCCAAGAGTTCCCATAGCATATGCCGTAAATTCATACTGCTCCTCTACCAGATCTATCGTATCATTGGTCGCCGTCCGCTCTTTGACCCGTACACAGAAGACATACTCTTTCGCATTCTTATACCAGTACGTCATTCCGATGGAAATGTTCACATTTGCGGAAACAACGAATTCCAGCTTCACCTGAATATCAATGATCAGAAGCACACGGAAATGCTGGTCTACCAGCGGACGCTTGTAGATTTCCACCCAGTCTGCCTCGTCTGCCAGAAGTTCCGAGTACCTCTCTGCCAGAGACTTGGATACGGATATTTCATCTCCGCCACTGACGAGACCTGATGCAGAATTTAGATAATCTTCGCCATTCTCCATCATATTCTTCAGCTCTTCGGTAATCTTGTTGACACCTTTTCGTAATTTCGAACTGGAATCAGACACCGGGTTTCCGGTTTCTGCAGTCTTGAAGTTGACATTCAGTCCGATTCCTGTGTATTCATATAATTCCAAAGATGCCGTTACGCGGTAATCTGCAATGTACGGAATAAATCCCCATGTTTTCCACACGGCTGAACCGTCCACATCGATGGATACTCGCACTTCCTGTTCAAATGTCGCCGTGATCATGATCTCGATGTCTGCGCCCCGGTTCACATGAACTGTAATCGGCACGCCGATCTCCAGTGCAAGCCTTAGTCCACTCACATCTCCGTCAAAATGTTTTAGTGTCGTGCCGAGATTTGCTTTTACCGTCGGTACTCCTAATTCCACACGGGAACCACCTGCCCCGCCTGCGGCTCTTGCCTTTCTCAACTGGCCATAGCCCTGGCTCTGAACCATGATGTCTGCATTCATATCTTCCTTGAGAGATTCCTGAAGCTCCTCAAAAGATTCTGTCTCCATTGCCGCATCGGCAACTCTTTCTGCCACTTCGGATGCAAATCCGCTGTCTACTGCCTGTGTCTCAATATCCTCTTCCAGCGCCTGCACATCGGTATCTTCCAAAAGGTCCTCCCCTTCTACATTTTCCTTCTGGTACACGTCCATAGTCTGGCGCATATCTTCTTCGCTCACAGGCATATAGCTTACTATGTATCTTTCTCCTGATAACAGAACATTCGTAATCTCTCCATAGAGAGACACGGTTCCGCTTCCATTTTCTCCCATTGTACCTGTGTAAAGTGCCAGATAATCGCCCTCATCTACGGTTGTCTCACTGTCCAGATCCATAGCCCGGCTCATAGCATCATCACCAAAGGTCAGGTCGCTGACATTAATCGTTACACTGTTATTATCCGGGTCACCGTCCTGATCTTTGTCCATAGAAAGCGGCAGCACATCCGGCATAAAGAGCACGTCTTCCGGTCTGGAACCGCGATATGTATACTTGTCCCCGTCCGCTCCTGTAATCTCGATAAATGACACATCACTGTTGTCACCAGAGGACATATCCATGGTCGGGATCACATCACCGGAATAAATTGCGACCTGGTCGCCGACTTCTAACTGCTTCTTATAAGTAAATGTTCCGGTCGTATCACTGCCTTCTTCGGTCAGGGAACCGTCTGTTCCAATCGTCATTGCCGCGATTGAAACTTCCTCTACTTTCTTTCCATTTACAGTCAGATTGGAAAGCTCTTTCTTATGAATATACTTGATTTCTTTATTTAACTCTACATTTTTGACTTCTTCGCGGTAGACCGTAAAATCATAGACACGGATCGTCGGGTCAAATCCTGTAAAATATAACGCCTTTTCCTGAAGCTCCAGCTTATAGGCCGCCCCCGGTGTCCATCCGTTCGGATTGCTGATCGTAAATGTATGGTCTGCTCCTTCGGTCACATCTACCGTAACCGTTTCGGAAGAATCTGTCACGTTTTTTATCGTGAAATTTTTCCGCACCTGGTCAGGCGTCATAGCAGCACTTGTATCCGTCACCGGAATCGTAAAATCTGCTGCCACATCATTTGCTCTGGCATAAGTCGCCATGGACACTTCTTCCATCGGCTGGTTGTCTGCATAAGAGGCATACAAGGTCACATCACTCAGAAGACGGTCCTTACTGTCCACATATCTGGTGCATGCTTCATCGTAACACCAGCCAAGAAATGTACTGGACTTTTTCACCGGTGCCGGCAGATCTTTCAGAATAGTTCCTGCCTGGTACTGCTCCTGTGTTACTGTGATCATCTGATCTGCCTGCTGCGGATTCTTCTTCGTGATAGTTCCGCCATTTGTCTCATATGTAATGTTGTACGCTGTATCCTGAAATGCAATGTCAAAAGTCAGGTGATCTGTATAATCACCTGTATAGTTCGGTTTGTCCAGAATGTTGCAGTTATATTCCTGCTGCTTATGGCTCTCATCTTTCGTAAGACTTGCGACAACCGAACCATTTTCCAGTGCCGAACCACTCTGCGGATTTCTCAGTTCATATGCAAGACTATGTAATCCACTCTTTAATTTCCAGTCATTTTCAGACTGGACTGTCACGCTCACATGATCCTTGTCATATAATCCACCTGCATCCGCTTTTATCGTAAGCTTATCCCCATCCGCATTGACCGTCTGTGGAATATCCACATAGTAGTAGCGTTCCGTCCACTTTGCATAGAGGACAACACTGCCGGAATGATCCGCAGTGCTAAGCGAAGTAACCGGCTCTCCGTTAAACTTCTCATTATCATACCAGCCGGCAAATTCATATCCCGCTTTTGTGATCTGCTCCGCTCCCGGAAGCTCTGTCACCGGCTCATCGTAATCAGACGGAGCCGTGTAACCTTCCGCAAACGTTCCTCCATTTTTCTTATAGTCAATGCCGGATTCTTTCCGCACATTCGAACCCTGAGACGTTCCTTCTTCCGAATGCACAACCGGATTCTGCGTATTCGCATCTTCAGCAAATGCTGCGACCGGCACTGATGTTGCAAACAGCACCGCGCTCAAAATCATACTGACCAGACGTTTCTTCATATGTATTATCCCTCCTCATTTTTTCCTCAAAAATAAGTGTCTATACATATTGTATCAAAAAAAATACATTCCTCACATGCCCGTTGAAAGCCCAAAAAGTGCCTATTTTACAATTTCTTTTGTAAAACAGACACTTTTTCGTATCCTGTTATTCTATTGATTTACGAATTCTTTAATCTTATCGCGTTTATCAATCTGTAGTTTTTCCAGAATTCTGGAGACATAGTGCTTGACCGTATTCACTGACATTCCCATATGTTCTGCGATTTCCTGATTCGTCCAATCCCTGCACGCCAGCATGGCTATAGAATATTCCAATGGAGTCAAAAGATCCGTCACTGCCTTTTGCGTCTTGGGATTGTGAATTTTCATCCAGCCACGGCTAAATGCAAGTACACCATCCACCAGCTTCTTGTACATTTCCGGCTCTTTTTTCCGGATACAGACTTCCATAGTCCCCTGAAGCAGACCATGATACTCGATAAATGGTTCCATGAATTTGTCCGCTCTTGCCCTCTCCCATGCCCGGGTCACTGTCTGAATTGCTTCTTCTTGTTCTTTCAGATTAATCTGACACATTGCCTGTACGCACCCCAGATAAATCATGGAAATCGGATAAACTCCGTCTGCCATCAGAAATGCCCCCTGTACAACACCTTTTGCCTTTGCATAATCCTGTCTCAGATAAATCTCATGTGCTAAAAGACTTACTGCAAATAATCGTTGCCCAATTGGAAGATACGGAATGTACTGCTGAAGTGGCGGGGTTCCTTCCTCCGGCGGTATATGAAGAAATGTGCTGATTACATAAAATGCGAACAGACACGCCGCCTTTACATTCACAGGCGTGTCCTCCTTCATTGCCCGTGTCAGACACTGATGCACATCTTCCATTGTATGCTGTGCTGCCTGAGAATCTCCAAGTGTAAGATTCGCAAATGTGTAAAGCATATCTGCCGATAGCCGGAGCATCACATCATCGTGATCCAGATAATCTTTTACCGTCTCCACACATTTTTCCGCCTGCGCCGAGAAGAAATAATATTCTCCCTGTGCAATCTGTGCCAGTTCCTTATCTTCTATTTTCTCAATTGCTTCTGCTGCCTTTCCCGGTTGAAATGCACTTCCAACCAAAGGAAGGATGACTCTGTCAGATATTTTCATTTCTTTCACCACTTCTTATAAAATTATATTTTCTGTCAATACGTCCTTTAATGTCGACAGCAGCTTATCAACCTGGATCGGCTTTGCTATATGACCATTCATTCCGGCCGCAAGCTTTGCGACAGCTTCTGCTTTTCTTGCCTTTTGTAAAAGTACAAGGATAATGCTAATTATGCTAAGTACAAATAATCCTACAGCGACAAAAAAAGCAAGCATATTGTCTTTTACAAAATCAGAAAATGTTACTCTATCTGCAGTACTGTCATAGATGGCAAGTGCACTCGTAAACATATAAATCAGAGAGACTACAGCCACACAGATTCCAATCAGACCACCGAGCAGCCGGATTCGTTTTTCTTTTTTCTTTCTCTTAATATCCAAGATCATCCACCTCCAAATACTTCTGGGGATCATCCAGATATTTTTCAATGATTTTCAGAGATGTGCCATCCTGACGCATCTCTTCCAACGTATAGATCAGTTCCCTGTGTCCGAGACTGATCAGATTTTCCAGTTTGGGGATTCTCTCATCCATCCGGTTCAGGAAGATTCCCTCCGGTTTGGTTGTAGACTGGACGGCCAGGTTCTTTCCCTCCAGGTCACTCAGTTTATAGATATCGCTGTTCTCATTTACAGCAACCACCTGGCGGCTTGCGATGTACGGTCCCGCCCAACGGTAATCGTCAAGGCGTCCTTCCATGGAAAAACATCCCATAATACAGTCAATCTCTCCACTCTCCATCAGTTCTTTTTTCTTCTCCCAGTTAATCTGTACAACATCCACCTGATATCCCATTCTTTTGAATGCTTCTGTAGCCAGTTCTACATCTATACCAGTTGGTACACCATCCTCATTCAGATAATTGTATGGAGGATAGTTGTCGCTGCCGAGCGTAATGACCGGCTTTTCTGTCTCTTTTTTACTGCTGTCTGTATGTTTACACCCTGTCAGGGTGACCGCTATAATTCCCACAAGCAGAATGCCTGCGATCACTCTTTTTCCTTTCTTTTTCCT
>PPYF01670837.1_pt1 | contig 21349 bp, 13 predicted proteins | sample 1559871 | NCBI WGS metagenome assembly PPYF01 (sample SAMN08240021, study PRJNA423297) | Human gut metagenome, whole genome shotgun sequencing project.
CATCGTACCCCTTGATGGTGACATAGCCGCTTTGGTACAACAAAGGCGTGATGCTTTCCATTCGTTCGGTCGGTGCGTCGAAATCAGCCGCCACAACCTCGTTACCCCCTATTTTGGAAGGTAACATACCGAATCTGTTCAGCATTTCAATTAAGTAAGTGGGCGTGCCGCTGCCGAACCAATAAGAATCCAACCGCCCGTCGGCGAAGGCGTTCAGCAGGCTGAACGGGTTATAGATATCGGGCGAGGGCCAGGTGAAATGGTAACCGTCGTAATGGGCTTTTAGCTTCTTTACGACCTCTTCGCGATTTACGTTCAACCGTTCGGCCAAAATGTCCAAATCCTTGTCCATCTGTGTGGCCATCTCCTCCTCCGTGATGCCGCAGATAGCGGCATATTCCGGCAACATGCTGATGTTTTTAATGTTGTTCAGTTCACTGAAGATGCTCAGTTGCGAGAACTTGGTGATTCCCGTCAGGAAGACGAAACGCAGATAAGGGTCGCAGGCTTTGAGCGGGCTATAAAAATTGCGCATGATGTTGCGGAGGACAGGCAGGTTCTTTTCTTCGTGCACCACATCGAGCAAGGGCGCATCGTATTCGTCGATGAGCACCACTACTTGACAGCCTGTCTGTTCGTAGGCGCGGCGGATCAGGTTCGTAAGACGTATGTTGGCATCCGGGCTTTCCGTAAGGATGCCGTATTTATGCTCCATCAGTTCCAACTGTGAGGACAAATAACGTTCCAGTTGCTCCTTTTCCATGTGCTTGCCGAGGCTCATGTCGAAGCGCAACACGGGGTATTCCGTCCATTCCGTTTCCAACCGTTCCATGGTCAAACCTTTGAACAAGTCTTTCCGCCCTTGGAAATAAGCTTCCAGGGTACTGGTCAATAGGGATTTGCCAAAACGGCGCGGGCGGCTCAAAAAGATGTATTTCGAATCGGCATGCACCAAACGGTGGATATATTCCGTTTTGTCGATATACAAGAATGCCTTATTTCTTATTTCTGAGAATGTCTGTATCCCTATCGGATATTTTCGCCTTGTGTACAGCATAGTCGGACCCTCGCTTTTTGTTTTTGTATAAATGCAAAGTTACTGAAAATGAAAAGTCATGCAAATGTTTTGCCGGAAAACTTTTCTTTGTTTCCTATTGGTGCAGCCACACCGTTTGCAAGTACCTGCGCCATACGGCCAAATGGGTGGTGGCATTGATTTCCTTGCAGATATTGATGCAAGTTGTGGCCAGTCGGTCTTTCGCACTGTCGATGTCCGTGGCCGTAATGGCCAATACGTTCAGGGTTTCTTCCCCTATCTTGAGGCGGGGGAGGGCTTTTACTGCCGAATCCTTATCGGTCAGGACACGGTAGAGCGTGGGGGAGAAGTTCCGGAACGACTCAATGAGCTTTTCTTCCTGAGCATTACCGTCTTTCGCGCTTTTGCCGTTTCGGCTCGTTCCTTCTACCAAACGCTCGTTGGCCTTACCCGTGGTCAGGAAATATTGGCCCAAGAATATGTCCCAGTTGGCAAAGAGGATGTAACCGCCATGGAGCGTGTCGGGCATGATACCGATATGGCTGTAATAAGTGGTGGTCATAGATTCTTCCTCGCCCTTGCTGGGGCGGTAGGCTTGTTCCGTAATGTCCGTCTTTCGGATGATTTCCGTGAAATGTGCGTGTGGCAATACCGCTTCGTCTTTGCCGTCCTCAAATTCCATGCCCGAAGTAGGGGTGAGAAACGGACGGATGACGTGCTTGTCCCAATGATTTCTTACATAACCAGGATTGTCATGCTCGTAACGGACAAGATTCAGGATAAGTTCGGCATCTTGGGTGCTCAGATTGGCCATTCTTTGACTTAATGCTTCATGGCCTTTCCGGATGAGGTCTTTGCGAAGTTCGGCGAACGATGGCTTTACTGCCAGTGATTCTACTATTTCGTATAGCATCGGAAGCGTTTTTCCGTCATATCCGCAGCTTTCCAACATACCGATGAGCCAATCGACAGCCCTTGCTTTACGGGTACCGATGGTTTGACGGTCGCCTTCGGTATTGTGCAGACGTACGACTTGAAAGTTCCAGACGTTAGGAATGGAAACGGTGAAATGACGGTTTGAGTCAATGGCTTTCATGTTGAAAACCAGTCTCCGTTCTTTGTGGAAACGGGTCAAATATCCTTCGCGGCCTTTCAACGGGCCGTCCAAGACCTTGACAATCTCGTTCGGCTCGCCGGTTTTCGGGTTAAAAGCGTAATTATTATAAGGACGTTCCAGGACGATGACGTGTTCCGCATAATTTTCGTTGAAATCCTTGAAGAAACGCATCTGTCCTTCGGGTATGGTCAGGAGGCAAGCCTTACGTCCGGATTCCGTTCTGCGTTCATATAGGATAGTGCCGTCCGGATATTGCTTGTCGATGAAATCGACCAAAGCTTCTTGGGTAGAGAGGACAAATACATAACCGGCAAACAAGGGGGGCTGTGGCTTCCTGACTTTGTCTTCTAAATTTACTGTGGTATGAGTAGGACAATATACCTCAAGGATATTATGAGTGTGTGACAGATGAGCCGAAAGCAAATCGGCCAGTTTCCTTTCCTGATGGGGAAGGGTGCGGACGACAAACCATTGGAAATCCACCTTATTTAATTTGTCGTGACGATGCGGCTTCACGCTACGGTCTGTTTCCGTGTCGGTATGTTCCGGTATTGTCATTCTCGAACTTTGAAGTGCAATCCTTATTTTCCCCTCATGCCGGACGCATAAGAGTTATGGGATACCTTGTTTCAGGTGTAACGGTAGTATTCTGGAGGAACCTCAGCAACAAATACCTGCCGTTTTTATAGAAAGAGATGAACGAAGCGTGGTCTGCTTCATGAAATCTGTTTCCATATCCTTTGTTTTAGAATGGTTTATTCTCCCTTTTCAGGCGACCGCTTTTGTGCTGTTGCATAATATGAAGCGGCCACTTGGCGGCAAATCGTTTAAAATCAATACTGTTTTATAGTTTATCATCGTGATTTGTCTAACAAATGAGGGCTTAAATACATGTTTTTCAAAAAATATTTGCGCAAAGCGCTACAGATTCAGTTCTTTTTACTAACTTTGCCGCCAAGTGGCCGCTTCATATTATACAACCTCCATGGAAATCAAACTTTTTCTGTCGGTTGGATTTATTTTAATATCTTGTCAATCATCTTCTTGTTGGCTTTCGTTACGGCCATGGTGTCGATCGAAGAAAGGTAGATTTGCGTGGTTTTCAAGTTCTCGTGTCCCAAGCCCGTGCTTACAATCGAAAGGTCATAACCCATGTCTCGCATAGTGCTGGCCCAGGTATGGCGTGCCACGTAGGTCGTAAGCGGAATACACAAGCCTGCCATCCGGCCTATTTTCTTTAGATTCCGATTGATGTTATGTTCTGCTTTTTCATATTGCCGACGCTCCGTGCCGTCGGTTCGGGTGATGATGGGCAACAGGTACGGGCTGCCAACCGTCAAATGGGCATATTCCTCGACGATAGCCTGCATGGAAGGTTCCCAACCGATGCTTAGACTTTGCCGCGTCTTTTTGCGATTGTATTGCAATACGCCGTTACGGATGTCGGACTTTCGTAGATAGGCAAGGTCTACGAACGCCATTCCTTGCAGGTAAATGCTCAGGATGAACATATCCCGGGCAAAGGCGAGGGGCGAGTGGCTGGGCAGGCGGAGGAGCCTGATGTTCCGGACAGACTCTAACGGGATGGCACGTTTGGCGGTTTTGGCAAAGCCGGTGAACACGTGGCGGAAGATGCCTTTATCCGTAGTCAGACCCATTTCGACAGCTTTGCGGTAAAGGGTACGGAGGCTGCGCAGGTAGCATGAGGATGAATTGCGCTTGAGTCCGCAACTTCTCAACCATGCCTCATATTGGGCAATCGTTTCCTTATCCAAGGCATCGGGTGCCATGTCTTCTCCTTGGCGGAACCGGATAAAGCTGTTCAATGCGTCACGATAAGTCTTGGCCGTTCCCTGCCGGCCTGTCTTTTCCTTTTTTGCGGCCATGTCGCGGATGAAACCGAACCATGTCTGGCAGGGCGGTAACCGCTTGTAGGCCGATACGATGTCTTCCGTGCTATATTCCACCCTTGCTGTTTCCTTGTCCGTGATGATGGCCGTAAGTTGTTTGGTGTTCCACTGCACTTTGGAAGCCGTCAGTTGCAGGAAAGCCTGCCTTTCCGGCGTGCCGGTGATTCGGATAAAGGAGGTGGTATCATTCCATTCGTCCTGTCGTATATGGAAATCGGTATAAATCATTTTCACCACCCTGCGATGAATCACTTGGAAATACAAGGTCCCTTCTTGCCCTTGCGTGACGGAAGGGCGGAATTTCAATTTGAATGAGGCCATAATGAATTTTACTTTAAGAATGATAATAAGTTGTATAGTCATTTATGATATAACGGTGATGCCCGTATAATCCCGACCGTAAAGGTGTCATTCCTTATTGCATGTCCTTCTCCCAGAGTTTTTGCAAAAAGAGCCTTCATCTTTCAGGTGCTATGGTAAGTCTTTCATTACGTATATGTTACGTCCTGAAGAATGTTTCAGGCATCTTTCAGCTTGACTTCATTTCGTTTGGCTGAGAACGGAAAAACGTTTGGCTGAGATTGAAAAATCGTTCGACTGAGATTGAAAAAACGTTTGGCTGAGAACTTTTTACCGCTCTCCGCCATGAAAGGGCACTGAAAGATGCCTGAAACATCCTTCAGGACGTAATGCACTGTATGACAGTTATTTGTTGTGCGTTCTGAAAGATGAAGGATATTTTTGCAAAAACTCTTGGGGATCTACTTTTTTTAAGGATAAGACACCGTGAATCAGTATAAAATTCGTATCTTTGTGCCTTAAACGTATATAAGTATTAAGACTATGGCTGAAACGAAAAGAATCAAAACCGCATTGGTGTCGGTCTTTCATAAGGACGGGCTGGACGCTTTGTTGAAGAAGTTGCATGACGAAGGTGTGAAGTTCCTCTCTACGGGAGGTACGCAGAAGTTTATCGAGGAGTTGGGTTATCCTTGCCAGGCTGTGGAGGAAGTGACGACTTATCCTTCTATTTTAGGTGGGCGCGTGAAGACGTTGCATCCTAAAATTTTCGGCGGTATTCTCGGGCGTCGTGGGCTGGCTGAAGACCAGGCACAGATGCAACAATATGAAATACCTGAAATCGACCTGGTCATCGTAGACCTTTATCCGTTCGAGGATACCGTGGCGAGCGGTGCATGCGAGGCGGACATTATCGAAAAAATAGACATAGGCGGCATTTCGTTGATTCGTGCCGGTGCCAAGAATTTCAAGGATGTGGTGATCGTGCCGAGCAAGGCTGAATATGGGCCGCTGTTGGATTTGCTGAACCGGAAAGGGGCGCAGACCGATGTGGAAGACCGCCGCTGGTTTGCCACTCGTGCGTTCGGCGTGAGCAGCCATTACGATACGGCCATACATGCTTATTTCGAGAACGGAAAGTAAGGGATGGCGTTTGAAGGTAACGGATTTGGAAATATTAAAATGAAGTGAAGGGCTGATGGGATTCTTTTCTTTTACTCAGGAAATAGCAATGGACTTGGGGACGGCCAATACCATTATCACCAGCGACGGTAAGATTGTGGTGGACGAGCCTTCCGTGGTGGCATTAGACCGGCGTACGGACAAAATGATCGCCGTGGGAGAGAAGGCCAAGTTGATGTATGAAAAGACGCATGACAATATCCGCACGGTACGGCCTTTGCGCGAAGGAGTCATCGCTGACTTTTATGCCTGCGAACAGTTGATGCGCGGGCTCATCAAGATGGTGCATACGGGCAGCCGTCTGTTTTCTCCTTCCTTGCGCATGGTGATAGGCGTTCCTTCCGGTTCTACGGAAGTGGAGCTGCGTGCCGTACGGGATTCGGCGGAACATGCCGGGGGACGGGACGTGTATCTGATTTATGAACCGATGGCGGCCGCCATCGGCATAGGAATCGACGTGGAGGCTCCCCAAGGCAACATGATAGTGGACATCGGCGGAGGTTCCACCGAAATCGCCGTAATCTCCTTGGGCGGTATCGTGTCGAATAATTCCATCCGCATCGCGGGGGACGACCTTACGGCCGACATCCAGGAATACATGAGCCGCCAGCATAATGTGAGAGTGAGCGAGCGCATGGCCGAACGTATCAAGATTCACGTGGGAGCAGCGTTGACGGAATTGGGCGAGGACGCTCCGGAGGATTATATCGTGTACGGACCGAACCGTATTACGGCCCTGCCGATGGAAGTCCCGGTGTGTTATCAGGAGGTGGCGCACTGCATGGAGAAGAGTATCGCCCGTATCGAGACGGCTGTCTTGAGCGCGTTGGAGAATACGCCGCCGGAATTGTATGCCGACATCGTGCACAACGGTATTTACCTGACGGGTGGAGGAGCTTTGTTGCGTGGTTTGGACAAACGGTTGACCGACAAGATCAACATTCCGTTCCACATCGCCGAAGATCCGCTGCACAGTGTGGCCAAAGGCACCGGTATAGCATTGAAGAACGTGAACAACTTTTCTTTTTTGATGTAACCCGTGCAGGGCTTATTCGATTTTCTGAAGAAATATAGCTATTGGCTCCTTTTCATCCTGTTGGAAGGAGGTAGCCTTTTGTTGCTCTTTCGTTTCAATCTTTATCAGGGAAGTGTATGGTTCACTTCTGCCAATACCGTTTCCGGACGCGTGTTGGAGTGGGAGTCGGATTTCCTGTCCTATATTGCTTTGGGCGAACGGAACAAAGACCTGATGCGGAAGAATCTGGTGTTGGAGCAGCGGGTCAGGGCACTGACGGAGTTGTTGGACCGTGCGGAACACGATTCCACCTATACGGAAATGCGTCAGAGGGAACTGTTGGACGGTTTCGGCATGGTGCCTGCCGAGGTGGTAAGCAACAGTGTGAACAGGCATAATAATTACCTGACCATCAACAAAGGGGAGCAGGATGGCGTGAAACCCGAGATGGGGGTCGTATGCGGTACGGGCATTGTGGGGATAGTCTATCTGACTTCGCCCCATTATGCGATTGTCATGCCGCTGTTGAACAGCAAGTCGAATATCAGTTGTTGTTTGCGGGGAACCGATTATTTCGGTTATTTGCGTTGGGACGGTCGGCATCCTTTGTATGCCTCTCTGGGCGATATACCCCGCCATGCCCGCCTGAAAGAAGGCATGACGGTAGAGACCAGTGGTTTCTCTGCGGTTTTTCCGGCAGGGCTGTTTGTCGGCAAGGTGACGAAGGTGGAAAATTCGGAAGACGGGCTTTCTTATAAGTTACAGGTGAATTTGAGTACGGACTTTGCCCGGTTGAGGGACGTGTGTGTGCTTACGACGCCCAATCGGGTGGAGATAGACAGTTTGCAGCAAAAGATAGAATCAGAAAAATAAGGCCGATGTATGATGCAGAGTTTTTTCAGTAGATTGTTGTGGGCATTCATTTTGCTGGTTTTTCAGGGATTGGTGTTCAACCATATCCACTTTTTCGGTTATGCTACTCCTGTCATATATGTGTATATCCTTTGTCTCCAACCGTTGAACACCTCGCGTTATGCGTGGCTGTTGTGGGGATTTGCAGTCGGACTCGGAGCCGATTTCTTTTCCGAAACGCCGGGTCTGGGGGCTGCGTCCATGACTTTGACGGCCTTGTGTGCTCCGCCACTTTTGCGGTTGTTTACGCCCAAAGACTGTCTGGAAGATATGGTGCCGGGCTACCGGACGTTGGGAGGATGGAATTACATTTGGTATGTGACGTTGCTTGTGCTGTTGCAGCAGGCGTCCGTGATGATGCTTGAAATCTTTTCTTTCTTCAGTGCTTTGGACATGCTTTATACTTACTTGGGCAGCAGCGCGCTTTCCATTGTGCTGATATTGGTATTGGAGAGGATGCGCGGTAATAAATAGTTGGAAGTTTCGGACAGAAGGGATGGCTGATTATAATAGGGAAAAGCGTAAATATGTAATAGGGGCGGTGGCTACGGGCATCGTCCTCATTTATATTGTCCGGCTTTTCACATTGCAAATCATGAGCGACGATTACAAGAAGAATGCCGACTCCAATGCTTTCCTGAAGAAAATCCAATATCCTTCGCGGGGAGTCATCACCGACCGCAACGGGAAGTTATTGGTCTACAACCAACCTTCGTATGACATCATGGTGGTCATGAACGAGCAGCAGGGGGTGGACACGTTGGACTTGTGTGCGAGCCTCGGGATAACCAAGGAATATTATATCAAGCGGATGGACGAAATCAAGGACCGGCACCGCAATCCCGGTTATTCTCGTTACACCCAGCAGCTTTTCATGAGCCAGTTGTCTTCCGAGGAGTTCTGCGTGTTTCAGGAAAAGCTGTTCCGTTTTCCCGGTTTTTATGTGCAGCGTCGTTCCATCCGTCAATACCAGTCCCCGTATGCCGCATTGGTCTTGGGGGACATCGGTGAGGTGTCGCCTGCGGATGTGGAGGAAGATGAGTATTATCAGAATGGTGATTTCATCGGCAAGCAAGGTGTGGAACGTGCCTACGAGAAGCAGTTGAGGGGCGAAAAGGGGATACAAATACTTTTGCGTGATGCCCGGGGGCGTATCAAAGGGCGATACATGGACGGAAAGCTGGATACCAAAACTGTGCCCGGCAAAAACCTGACTTTGGGACTCGATCTGGAATTGCAGGCGCTCGGCGAGCGTCTGATGGAAGGCAAGCTGGGCAGTATCGTGGCCATAGAACCTTCTACCGGCGAGGTGTTGTGCATGGTGTCTTCGCCTACTTATGATCCTCGTATGATGGTGGGCCGGCAGCGTGGAAAAAACCATTTGGCCTTGAGCCGTAATCCGCTGAAACCCTTGCTGAACCGTTCCATCATGGGGCAGTATCCTCCCGGCTCCACATTCAAGACCACGCAGGCGTTGACTTTCCTTCAGGAAGGCATCATTACTCCCGAAACGGCTTACCCTTGTTATCACGGGTTTATTTATCGCGGACTGAAAGTGGGATGCCACGGACATGCGGCACCGGCCAAGTTGGTGCCGGCCATAGGAACCTCCTGCAATGCTTATTTTTGTTGGGGGCTTTATTACATGTTCGGCAACCGGACGAAATACAAGAATGTGCAGGAGGCCATGACGGTGTGGAAAGACTATATGGTGTCGATGGGGTTCGGGTATAAGCTCGGTATCGACCTACCGGGAGAGAAACGGGGATTGATTCCGAATGCCCCTTTTTATGACAAGGCCTATCGCGGTTCATGGAACGGGTTGACCGTAATCAGTATTTCCATCGGGCAGGGCGAAGTGAACGCCACTCCTTTGCAAATCGCCAATCTCGGTGCGACAATAGCCAACAGGGGATACTTTATCACGCCGCACGTGGTGAAACAGATACAAGACGAGCAGATAGACACGCTTTACACCCGGCGGAGGTATACGAAGGTGGAAGCCCGGCATTACGAAACGGTGGTGCAGGGGATGCGGAGGGCCGTATTGGCCGGGACTTGCCGTAAAGCCAATATTCCCGGTATAGAAGTCTGCGGCAAGACGGGTACGGCACAGAACCGTGGACACGACCATTCCGTGTTTATGGGATTCGCCCCGATGAACGACCCTAAGATAGCCATTGCCGTGTATGTGGAGAACGGCGGTTGGGGGGCAGATTACGGTGTGCCTCTCGGGGCATTGATGATGGAACAGTATTTGAACGGCAAACTCTCGCCCGAAAGCGAGAAATTGGCGGAGATGTATCAACAAAGACATATCGGTTATGGTACGGCGGATAGATGAAAAGGAAAAAGGCGTGTGGCGTTCATTGGATTGGTGGACCATCCTTATATATATGGCCTTGCTGGCGTTCGGTTGGATCAGCATTTGCGGAGCCAGCTACGATTTTGACATGGAGGGGAACATTTTTTCATTCGATTCCCGTTCGGGGATGCAGATTATCTGGATAGGCACTTCGTTGGCATTGGGCTTTATTCTTTTGATGCTCGACGGGAAGTTGTACGATACCTTTGCATACGTCATTTATGCCCTGTTGCTTGTCTTGCTGTTTGTCACACCTTTCTTGGCACGAGACATCAAGGGCTCCCATTCGTGGATAAAGATAGGACCTTTTAGTTTGCAGTCTGCCGAGTTTGCCAAATGTGCCACGGCATTGGCTTTGGCCAAATTCATGTCTGCTTACGGATATAATATTTCGCGGTGGAAAGACTTTTTGGTGACGTTGGCCATTATTGTCGTGCCTATCGTCCTGATTATTTTGCAGCGGGAGACCGGTTCGGCTTTGGTCTATCTGGCCTTTTTCCTGATGCTTTATCGGGAGGGGATGCCCGGTGCCGTGCTTTTTACCGGGGTGTCGGCTGTGGCTTACTTTGTGGTGGGCGTACGTTTCGAGCACGTCATGTTAGGGCATATCCCCACCAGCGCCGGAGAATTTCTGGTGTTGATGATGGTGATTCTTTTTACGATCGGTATGGTGCATGTCTATTGTGACAAGGTGTCGGTGGAACGGAATATCCTGTTTTATGGTGTGGGCGTGATAGCATTGGCTCTTGGCTTTTCCGGCTTTGTCATTCCCTTCGACATCACCTGGATTTTGATTACGGTATGCGTGGCCATGATCTTGTATTTATGCTATGTGGCTTTGAGCGAGCGTGTCACGCGTTACTTTTATATTGCCTTGTTTGCCTTGGGTTCCATGGCTTTCTTTTATTCGGCCGATTACGTGCTGAACAGTGTGATGGAACCCCACCAAAGGGTACGTATCAACGTGCTTTTGGGCCTGGAGGACGATCCTTCGGGTGCCGGTTACAATGTCAATCAGGCCAAGATTGCCATCGGATCCGGAGGATTACGAGGAAAAGGCTTCCTGAACGGAACGCAAACCAAGCTGAAGTATGTGCCGGAACAGGATACCGATTTCATTTTCTGTACGGTCGGGGAAGAAGAAGGGTTCTGGGGTGCGGCCGGAGTATTGGTGTTGTTCCTGGTGCTCATTCTCCGCTTGATTCATTTGGCCGAGCGCCAACCCTTTGCTTTTGGGCGTATCTATGGCTATTGTGTGATGAGTGTTTTCCTGTTCCATGTGTTTATCAACGTGGGAATGGTGTTGGGACTTACGCCGGTTATCGGTATTCCGTTGCCGTTCTTCAGTTACGGAGGTTCATCCCTGTGGGGCTTCACCATCTTGTTGTTTGTATTTCTGCGTATAGATGCCGGACGCAATCTGGCCAAGAGGGATTAAGGCTTTAGCGGCTGATGAGGACTCCCACATCGTGTATGCCCGGAAGGACTTCCCGTTGCATGAGATGTATGATACGGACTTGTCCGGTTTGTCCGCAGTGCAACGTCATGGGAGGAAGCGGCACGTCGTATTGGTACATATAGATGCCTTTGCCCATGCGATGGGTGACAGAATCCATCAACTGGCATTTCACCGTGTCACGACGCAGAGTGTCCGGATGAGAAAACTCCCGTTCCACTGCCAGCCAGATAACGGTGTACGGATATGAATCGGTCGAGCGTAATCCCAATGCGAACTGATAGGTCGCTGCTGCCCGCACGGTGTCGATGTCGAATGTGAAGGTATCCCGGCTGTTCCATCCTTGTTCGGGAACGTGGCGGTATGAATGATAGATTACATGCTCATTGCAGCCCGTAAGCGACAAGAGGACGCCTACGGCTGCAATGAACGTTGGGGTGTGAAGAATGGTCATGACTATTCCGTCTTTTCGGCCAGTGTGTTTGGGGCGGGCTTAACAGCTTTTTCCGAGCGATTGTCCCTGTCCCGTTTGCGTTTATCCTTGCCGGGGCGCTTCTCGCGGTTGCCGCCCTGTTCGCCTTTGTATTCTTTGTTGTCCCGTCCGCGGTTTCGGTTACGGCGGTCTTTGCCGGCATTCTCTTCCCGGCGTTCCGCGCCTTGTGTCTCTTTGGAAGATTGTGAGCCGCGAGGATTACCGTTGTCTTTGCGTTTGCCTTTGTTTTTCCGTCTCTTGTCGAACCGTGTCAGGCTCTCTTGTTCAACGAGGTCAGCCGGTTTGGTCGGTTCTGCTGCTTCCCCGCTTTCCAAACGTTGAGGCTTCTCGCCCCGGCGGTTCATGTTGATGATTTCGAAGACTCTTGCGGTAGTGAGGGTGACTAAGTTGGCAGCCAAATGCTTGTCGGTGGAATAGGTGACTAATCCGGCCAGGATGTCGGCTTTGAAGAAATAATATTCGGCATCTTGGGTTTGCAAAGTGATTTCCTTGCTCGGCAAACGTTTTCCGGCTTCCACGTAAGTGTCCACCTCATAGTTCATGCAACATTTCAGTTTGGCACATTGTCCGGCCAGCTTCTGCGGGTTCAGGGAAATGTCCTGATAGCGGGCTGCTCCGGTGGAGACGGAAACGAAATTCTTCATCCACGTGGCACAACACAATTCCCGTCCGCACGGGCCGATACCGCCGATGCGCCCGGCCTCCTGCCGTGCACCGATTTGTTTCATCTCGATGCGTACGTGGAAGGTCTCGGCCAATACCTTGATGAGCTGGCGGAAGTCCACGCGTCCGTCCGCGATATAGTAGAAAATGGCTTTGTTCCCGTCGCCTTGGTATTCCACATCGCCGATTTTCATTTGCAGTCCCAATTCCTTGGCTATCTGGCGCGAACGTATCATGGTGTCGTGCTCACGGCTTTTGGCTTCTTCGTACTTTTCCATGTCAACCGGTTTGGCTTTGCGGTACACCCGTTTGATTTCCTGTTCCGATTTCAGGTTGGCCTTCTTGATTTGAAGGGGGACGAGGCGTCCGGTGAGGGTGACCACACCGATGTCGTGCCCCGGAGTGGCTTCCACGGCCACGATGTCGCCTTTTTCCAACGGCAGACGGTTGCTGTTGTGGTAATATCCCTTGCGCGTGTTCTTGAACTGCACCTCCACGAGGTCGGTGGCTTCTGCGTTACCCGGGATGTCTGCCAGGTAATCGTACGTATTCAGTTGTTTATTTTGTCGTCCGCAACCTTTGGCGCAAAGTCCCCGGCACGGCCCGTTCAGTTTGAATTTTTCCTCCATTCGTTGTCGGTTTTTTGATATATGTTATTGTATGAGTAGCACAATCATCTTCAGGGCAAAGTCGAAAAATACGATTCGTGGGTTGACATTTTGCTCAATGTCCCGTTGTGCGTCGCTCAGTTCGTCCATGATTTTGATGACGTTCCGCTCATTGACGAAACGTGCGAAGTTTTTGGCGAAATCCCCTTCCTGTGCCGTCAGATAGTTCAGTTCCGGCCTGCGGAAGTTATAGATGAAGTTTTCGCGCACCAACCGTTGGCAGTACGTCAGGAAGTTCTTTTGTCTTTCCCGCCCCATGCCGGCAATCTGTTCGCTCCATTTCCGCATATCCTTAATCTTGCGTTGGTAGCTCAACCGCATCAGCATGACGAACAGATCGAAAAAAAGCAGATTGTCCCGGCTGGCATCCAGACTTTTCAGTGCTGCGGTGTAGCTGCCTCTGGCATTGCGTGCGAGAGCTTCCACGTCCTCCGTGGGATGGGTTTTACGGAGGGCTTCCACCAAACTTTCGTGGTCGATGCCCTTTACCTCGATTTGTTGGGTACGGCTCAGGATGGTGGGCAGGATTTTCTCCGGCTCGTCGCTCACCAAAAGGAAATTCGTTTGTTCGGGCGGTTCTTCGATGAGTTTGAGCAACTTGTTGGCGCATTCCGCATTCATTTTCTCCGGCATCCAGACAATCATGGCCTTACGTCCGCCCAAGGTGGATTTAAGTGCCAGTTTCCGCTGTATCTGGGCGGCTTCGGCCGCATAGATGAGTGCTTGTTGGTTTTCAGCCTTCATGTCGCCCAACCAGTCGTTCAAGTCGAAATAAAGCCCGGCTTGCAGCCGTTTGCGCCATGCGTCTATATACACGTCGCATACGGAACTTTCCGCTGTTTTGTATTTGATGATGGGGAAGACGAAATGGAGGTCTGGGTGTACGAAATGCGTGAAAGTCCGGCATGACGGGCATTCCCCGCAGGCATCGTGCGCCCCCGGACGGTGGCACAGCAGGTATTGGGCATACGACACGGCTAAAGCCAGCTTTCCGCATCCCGAAGGTCCGCTCAGGAGCAGGGCATGCGGCACACGTCCGGCTTGCGCTTCCTGAAGGAGGCGTTCTTTGATGTCTGTTTGTCCTACAACCCGGCTGAACATGGCTTTAGTAGATTTGACGTGCGATTTCGCGGATACTGTCCACGGCCGAAACGGTATAGAAATGGATGCTCGGCACGCCGTGACCGATCAGCTCGCGGCATTGTTCCACCGTCCACTCTATCCCCACTTGTTTGGCTTCTTCGTCCGTTTTGCATTTTCCTATTTCCAAAGCCAGAGCCTGGGGCAGGTCGCAATGGAACGTTTTAGGTACTACGTTGAGTTGCGACAGTTTGGCAAACGGCTTGATACCCGGGATGATGGGGATGGTGATGCCGGCCCGGCGTGCACGGTCCACGAAGTCGAAATACTTCGCATTGTCGTAGAACAACTGGGTGACGGCATAGGCGGCACCCATGTCGGCTTTTTGCTTGAGCACGGCCAAGTCGGCTTCCGGATTGGGCGCTTCCTCATGTTTTTCCGGGTAGCAGGCTACGCCGTATGAAAACGACGTGCCGGGAGACTTGATAGGCGAACCGTCGACAAAGAAACCTTCATTGAAACGGTTGATGTGCCCGATGAGTTCCGTGGCATGCGAATAACCGTCGCCCGTGGGACGGAAGGCCGGGTCTTCCTTGGCTTTGTCACCGCGCAGCACCAACAAGTCGCTGATGCCCAAGAATTGCAGGTCGAGCAACATGTACTCCGTATCCTCACGGGTATATCCGCTACATAGGATGTGGGGCACGACATGTATGTCGTAATGCCTTTGGATGGCTGCCGCTACGGCTATGGTGCCGGGACGGCGGCGGATGCGGAGGCGTTGCATGATGCCCCCCCCTAAGTCCTTGTACACATACTCGCTGCGGTGGTTGGTAATGTTGATATACGCCGGGTTGAACTCCCTGAGCGTATCTATGGTATGGAACAACCGGTCTATGCCTGCTCCTTTCAACGGAGGCAGTACTTCGAAAGAAAAAGCCGTTCCTTTATGGTTCTGAATCAAATCAATGACGTTCATCCTTTCTTCGTTTGTACAAAGATACGCAAAGAATCTTAATATGCAGGTAAAAAGAGGAAAGGAATGATATGTTTTTTTCAAAAGCCGATATGGAGCCGGCGCATTTTCCAATCTTCGCACAGCCCCATATCGGCTTGAAAGTTAACGGGCGGTTTGCACTTCTCCGTACAAGGCGTTCACGGTCGCACCTTTTTCGGCATCGAGTTTTCCGTACCGGTTGAGGTGTATGCCACCGTTGTTTTTAATATTCAGCGTACCACCGGATTTCACCAATACATCGGCATTTTGGATGGTGCCGCCATCCACCTCCAATGTTCCGCCTTCGAGCACATAAATTCGGTATCCGTCACGCATCTGCAAGGTCTTGCCAGACGGAATTTTGAACGTGCCGGAGCGTACGATGATGTCGTTGGTAAACGCGCCCCCTCCCCATTCGGCGGATGCGGTGAGTACTTTCGGGTCTTCATAATGTGGGACGTATTCCCCCGTGAATCCCGTGTCGAAACGGGAACGACCCCATTCTATGGCCGTAGATTTTCCGTCAGTTTTCCAGGCGCAAATGCTACCGTCTTTATCTGCTGCTATGATTTCGTTTTTCCCGTCACCATCCATATCCGACACGCAAACACCATTGGCTACTTTGGCAGGGGCGGATAAGGGGAAACCTTTCACGTCTGTTCCGTCATTGTGCAGGGCATATATCAAATTGCCTTGATGGAACACGATGTCGATGGCACCATCTCCGCTCACATCGGCCAAAAGAGGAGTAACCATATTAGTAGCCCATGGTTCATTCGGGAGCAGGCCGGGTAGGCTACGGTCGAATATTAGCGTTCCCATGTGTGTCCATGCCCTTACGCATTCGTTCCCGAAAACCACCGCTTCCGGTTGACCGTCTCCGTTGATGTCTCCCACGCTGATAGGATGTTCAATGCCACTATGTGCTGCGTTTGTGTAAGGAATGGAAACGGGGTGAGGAGCATCGGGTGTGAAATTACCCACGCAGGTCCCGTCCTGTTTGATGGCATAGATGTAGCTCAAGTCGGTTTCTCTTGAAGTTATGAGTATTTCTTTCTCTCCGTCCCCGTCCAAATCGCAAATTGTGGGTGAGCAATTGAACTTTTGTTTGGGGAAGGTGAAGAACGGATCTCTTTTGTAAGGTTGCCCGTCATGTGTCCATATTTTCAGGTAAGCGTCTTTGAATATTGTTGTTGTCGTTCCGTCAGGGTTGTCGATTACATTCTCAATGAATTCGGCACAAATAATTTCTTTATATCCGTCCCCGTCAAGGTCGGCTATGGCCGGTACACCATAGAAATTGCCACAGACATTGGGGGTTCGCATCTTTTCCTTTCCGTGTGCGTCTAAGACGATGATGGGGGTATCGCTGTTTTCTCCCCTCAAGATGATTTCCTTTTCTCCTTTTCCGTCCGGTGCGTCTATGTCCGTCACCACTACGCTGCGGTAAGAGTATATTTTACCGATATGGGTTTCCCATAACTTATCCGGCAATTTGTCCCCGTCTTTGTCCAACGAAGAATAACAAATGATGTAATTGTCTCCCTTGTCATTCCTTGTGGGCACGATGATGCACTGCTCCCCATTTCCCAACAGGTCGGCCACTACCGGGGTAGCCGCTGCATTCCACGGTATTTCGGCATAACCGCTGTACGAAGTGGCGTTGCCATCAAGGTCGTAAGGTTCCGTGCCGTCCGGACGGAGAGCCACTACCGTTCCTTCCGTACTCTCGTCCGTATTGCCAGTAATCCATATTTCCTTCTGGCCGTCATAGTCGAAATCGAAGGTGTGTGCTTCACAGGTATAATGCAGGCTCTTTCCCATGGAAAGTGGGAACATGCCCATGGTGGGGTAAGTTGTCCACGTCCTGACGGCTTCGGACTTCTCCCCCTCTATATAGCCGGAAGTCAATGTGTTTAACTTGTAATAATATGTGGTCAAAGGGTCTAATCCCTCATCCTTATAATAACGGGTCGACACGGGATATTTGTTCTGTAGCACAAAGCCACCATCTTCCCGGTTGCTCCGGTATATATTGTACAGTTCTTCACTTCCCATCTTGTCCCAATACAGGCTGATGGAGTTGTTTCCCATTTCTGTATGTACTTTGGACAGGTCTATGGGAACGGCTTTTTCCGCGATGTCCGTTATGACACTGTCTTGTGCCACGCCTGCCGTGTAAAGCACGATTTTTAAAGGGATGGGATTCCCCGTCTTGTATTTGTTGGATATATTTATAAAGGCTGTGGTGCTCGTGGCATTTCTTTTATTTACCGTGGCTGTCGTAGTATCTAAAGAAACGACGGAACATGTCATGTCCGAAGTTATGCCTTCCGTACGTTTGGCTACGGACAAGGTTACTTTTTCTCCTGCTTCGGGAATCAAATCCCCATCGGAAGTCCTTCGGATCATAATACGGAACAGTTTTTGATTGTTCTGTTTCAAATCCACCTTGAACGTATCCACATTCACGGCATCCGTCCCTCGCCTGTTGATGGTCAGGCAGAAGCATACGGCATTCCATTCATAGCGTCCTATTTCCGGGGCATCCTCGGCAATCTTGAAACTGAATTGTGTTTGTCCCGGTACCGGATAATACGTCCCACTTACCTCCCCATAATATACGGAGTCGTTAATCATCGTGATGTAAGGGGAAGATGTGGATAACTTTGCCGTCACGTCGAAAGCCCTGTCTTTTCCATCATTCTTCAGGCAGATGTCTAAATTCGCTGTTCCCCCAGTTCTTAAAGTACCTGAAAAGTTTCGGATTTCTGCTATCGTGATCAGGTTTTCTTCCGGTCGTGAAACCGGTATTAATTTCTCAAAGGGAATGAAATTGCGTGCCGTGACCGTCACTTTCATTTCTCCTGAAGTCTTCGGGCTGAAAGTGAAACTGTGCGGTTTCGCGTCATTTACAGTCACTACGGTATATGCTTCCGCGTCTTTCATCAGGCAGACCGTGGCTTCTTCCCCTGCCGGAAGATTTGTGATTTGCACCGTGATGGTGTTTGTTCCGGCTTCTATTTGAGTGGGTGTCACGTTTACCTTTAACTTCTGTGGCACGGCTGACCATACCGGCATTTCGGGGTCGCCTAATAGGTGGAGGCGGTAAAAATCGCCTATATAATTCTGAAACATGGTACCCAATAATACACCTAGTTCTTGAAATCCATCATTATATAGTGCTTGTAGAAATCTTCTATATTGTTTATATTCAGAAGACCACCCCACATCTGCATTTCCGATAAAAGCCACAGCACCTCCCGAAGGATTGGTTAGAAAATGTTCTGCAATACAATCTTCTGTGAATTTTGCGGGCTTGCATCCTCCTGAAATCATAATTTGCAGATAGTCCCCATTGTTCAAATTATCCACATCCTGAATGTAAATGCTCTCATGTTTATCTATGGAAGATGTACCCATAGCACGTGGATGACTGTGATCCATGTGATAGACAAGATGGAAATGATCCAGTCCGGAGGCACCTCCGTCCTGCAAGGCTGATAAGAAATGCTCTTTGTTCAGTTCCTGTCCGGAATGATACATTGTTTTATCCTTATGGAGGGAGCAAGTACAGTTATAATGGTCAAAAAGATACCATTTGTTGATTTGAGAATAATGGGAAAGATAATCATTGATGGAATCTTTTGCACCATTATAAAGTTCACCAGTAGATTTATTCTTGCTTATATATGCGGAAACAGCCAAATGATTCATTAAATATTTTGTGTTCATATTTTCCATTTTCTCATACATAAGTACTTTATTAATGAAAGTCTTAGCTTCCTCTATATCCTCTACAGACGCACGCCCCAAATAACAAAGCCGATCTTCTTTCATGCCATCGCCTGCCTCCTTATAAATATGATTCTTATTGGCATTCCAATCACTATTCAAATCTACATAATAAGCATCAGAAGGATAAAAACCATAAGGTGTATCATAAGTACTCCAATATAAACGTGCCGGAATGATATTGGTATCCCCTCCCAACAATACAAATAGACCGGCTCCCCACTTACGGTAACATTCCTGTAAATAGGCATGTATCTTCTCTGCCAAATCCGCACCTTGGTATTCTTTCCCAATGCTTTCCACATCTTTAACCAATGTAGGTACACCTTTCTGCGTTTTCCAATCGGCAAGACGTTGGAACTCACTCTTCAATTCATTATTGGTAATGATAATATAGTCTGGGATTTGCTCTTGTATTACATCTATCGGCATGGAAGATGCAGCGCGAGTTTGCACGTCCGGCATTCCACCTCCAACCAATTTCACTTTTTGGTTCGTGAAACCGTCCACATCCTCCGGATTGTCCACCATGGAGCGGATTACTTTTTTAATGTCATTCGCTCGGCGTACACTTTGTTTTTGTGGTTGAATGCCGCCACCGTCCATCATGTCGTATCGTAAAGTAAAATTCAAATGGCTGACGAACAACTTTTGTGAAACAGGGTCGTATTCCACAGGATTGAGTTGCACGGTGACCAAATGGTATCCCATTTCATTATAATCCGCCACAATTTGGGCTTTAACTTTAGGATAAACTTCTGTTCCTTGATAAATAGAAGCGTCTGGTTGTGTGAACTTCACTTCGTCCAGTTTTTCGGTTATGGGAATAGGTGGTTGTACGGGATAAGGCGTAAAGTTTCCATCCACAGCCATGCGATTTGATACCGAGACCTCGACTCTAGTCAGTTTAGCTTCAAAGGGAACTACGTACGTTTTGAGAATGACAGGAAGTTCTGGAGCACCGACTTGACGGATTCTATCATCTCCACCGTTCCAACGAACCACATCGTAATTGTCCTGTTTGGAAAAAGACAAATCATTCACATTTACTTCGACCAGTCCGCCAATTTGTGCCCGACTGGTCATATATCCTGCCAAAAGCAGAAATATTAAAGGTATTATTCGCTTCATAATCATTATGGTATTAGTTTGACAGTTTCATTCGTTCCATCTACAAAACGGACATGGACTATGGTTAATGGTTTTTGCAAACTCTTCTTAGGCAGTGCAACCTTCACTGAAGAAATCGTCTGAGATGAAAGCAAGCTTCCATCTGTTGACAACAAATTCATTTGCAAAGGTTCCTTTGAAAAATCCAGAATATAATTTTCATCCATCGAAGTAATGGAAATTGATGTGGTTTCCCCTCCATGAATGGATTGTATATTCTGCCCCTTTTTCAAGAGATTCTCTATCGTATTTATTTCCCATGCAAGTTTCCATCCCGGAGTTGCTTTATATACTTCGAGACTGGCTTCTGAAACATATAAATTAGACCATGCTACCCAGAAATTTTCTCCCAATATTCCCAATCTGGGAGGGTTCTTGGCTTCACATACCACACTTCCATATCCATAGCCCCCACCACTCGGATAACGCTCTTTTTTACTATAGCCTGTTCTAAAATTCGGTCTGATGTCAAGCGCATAATCCCCAATGGATTCTATACTTTCCGGCAATACTAAATTAATTATCTCTATGGGAAAGTCCTCATTCCTTATAGCCGTTGGGGCGATAACCCGTGTACCCGGTTGTATTTCCACATCTTCACCCCAATAGACAAATTCATTCGGTTTCAGATAATATAGTGTATCTCCGTTTTGGGAATAAATGGCAGAATAACTACCTCCTTCTATGTTCATGAGATTTGGATGCCCTTTGCTTGCCTGCATTAAAGGCTTGTAGTAAGGATCATTTTTGTACTCTCCCATATAAGGAAAGTTTCTCGTTACTTCACATTTCCCTGTAAAAGCATAGTCCCCGATACATTTTATCACTTCCGGCAAAATCAGATAGAGTTCCATTTTTCCCAAAGCATCCACTGGAATGGTATCTATCTCTGCATCCCGTAAATCCAACGTATCGAGTTGCTCCAACAAGCCGCCACGCAAGAAAGCATAATCTTCGTCCAACAACGTGCCCGTAACTGTAAGATATTTTACTGATTGTTTCTGAGCTTCCGTCAGCAACGTTTCTAAAGCTGCTTCACCAGTATGTACTATCACATGTGTACCGTCACTTTTCGGTGCTTGTGCCATGCACAATCCTGTGCACAAGCACATCCATATTATCAATAACGTTTTCATGGACTCGCCCTCCTTATTTAGTGATAATCATCCGTTTGGTGTCGATTACCTTGC
>PPYF01469832.1_pt1 | contig 21346 bp, 15 predicted proteins | sample 1559871 | NCBI WGS metagenome assembly PPYF01 (sample SAMN08240021, study PRJNA423297) | Human gut metagenome, whole genome shotgun sequencing project.
TATTTCTTTGTAAATGACAGGATTATGTATTCACCTACCACCTCCCCCTACGGGTACTCCTCCTTCCCGAAGGAGGAGATTTAAGATACTGCCGACTTTTTAGTCAGCCCCAGTTTTAGTTACTTTTGACACGCCTTCTCATCCTTAAAATACAATCAGGCCGACCACTCAGGCTACTTCGTATATTTAACAGGTTTCGACCAGATTTTATCCAATACGTTTTCCTGCGGAGCATACAAGGTTTCCATTATAAAAGAATCGCCTGTAAAATCTTCTAAAACGTCCTGTCCTTCCTTATTATAATAAGAAATTTTTGTTGTTTCTTCTCCTCCCTTGTTCCAAGTTAGCCTGGATGCCACTAATGTACTGTCCAGCAACATGGAATATTTGATGACCAGATTACCACTCTGCATACTCTTAGAAACAATGGAACGATTTAACAGATAGCTCTGGTACTGTGTCCCATAAATGGTTCCTGTAAAGTCTGTAGCCAATGATTTATTCAACTCATCATCTTCCAGCCAGGCGGAAAAAATGATAGACCCCTCCCGCATATTCTCTAAAAGAATATCCGTCCTCTTATTTTTGGCCAACTCATATCTGACAGTATCACTTTGATTCAATGCAAGAGCAATCTTTGTAGATCTCCCGTCTTTCACTATCGGAAATGAAATCAGCACCCTTTCCCATCCATTACGCACGGTTATTGAATCTTTCGATAATCGTGTAAGATACATGATTGGACCATCCTTAACAAAGTCCTTATAAGTCGCATCCATTGACTCGCAAGATATAATGGAACAAAATATCAAGATGCTGACTGATATAAATATAAATTTCTTCATAATATTTGTCTTTTATATAGCGATTACTGTATTATTTTATCCTCCGGTGTTCCAAAGAAAGTAAGTTCTGCCACATTGATACGAGATGTTCCTACATTATAATTCTTGATACAAACAAACGTCACATATCTATATGCATCCAGATCTACGGAAAATTCGAGTTCATTTCCGTCTCTTGCCAGTTCCTTATCAGCATCAGTTAACGGGACAATAGCCGCCGGAATAACAGAACCGTCGGCTCTGGGCAATACTCCTTGATATAACCGTACCCATCCTTCATCATTTTCCGGATCAAACTTGGTTACATTATTATCATTTCGTCCCCAAATTTCTATTTCTTTCGGATACAGGCCGTCAAATATAGATGAATAATCAGTTCCATTTCTTCTTCCATAGACAATCATACGGCTGAGCTTAAACTTCTTCCCTAAGTCCAGTGTCACCGAACTCGGCTTGGTAAAATCATATCCCGCCGTTGTGAGGGTCATGAAAGTATTATTGCTTCCAATAATTCCGTCATACAGATTCTTTGGGGTATTAGCATTCGGTGCCAGATAACCTTTGTATTCGCCAATAGCCAAGTATCCCATTTTTTTCTTATCTACTTCCTCTTCATAATATGGAGTCAGAGATATCTCCTTACTTTCAGAAAGATGTCCCCACCTATCCTTCACCACCACACTAAATTCTGAAGGAACGGCTTCCATGCCACGTATGGGCTCATTAATCTCTTGCTTTTTGGTATATAAAGCTCCGGCTTCCGTCCATTTTCCAGTAGCATCTTTCCGGTACACATAAAAAGTAAGGGTCTCATTGCTGGTGTTGGATGTCTTTATCCGGATACCGGCAAAATCCGGTTTTATTTCCATCTCCTTATAAGCAGTGATATAAGGCGGCTCTTCCGGATTTATTTTTACTTCCAGAGGTTCAGAATAGGCTTCACCCGGACTTACAGAATACAACTTCACATTATATTCACCGGCTTTTTCAAATCCTTCCACCACTACAGAATCGGCAAAATACGAAGCATTGGTCGAACGTTCTCCTATCTCTGTCATATATACAGCCTTCATATAAAGAAAATTCTTATCACTGGGCTGTGTAAAATAGATTATAGACTTTCCCGGCAGATTTTTGACACCATTCAATACTACCTGTTCGGGCGGAGTCGTACTTCCATGGGGAGAATTCATATCACTATCGTTATCGCAAGCACTAGGCAGCAATGTGATGGCTAGTACTAAAAGGCTACTGTATATTATCTTTTTCATAAATCAAATGTCACTTTAATTACTTACCAACCATAATTTTGAACTAAGTTAGGATCTTTTCTCAACTCACCGATATCAATAGGCCAGAAATACATTTTGGGAGTGAAATCCCGGACAAGCACTAAGTTCTCACTATAATAATCTACATCAGTTTCTCCATAACGGACTTTCCAACCGGTCAATGGCTGTGTCAATTCTGTTGTCGCAGTTTTCCACCGACGGACATCCCAAAAATAATGTCCTTCAAATGCTAACTCAATACGACGCTCCTGCATGATGATTTGTCGTAGACCAGTCTGAGTAGCATACTTGCTGTTTCCTACATATTGGTCCCAACTTTCTTTTACGCCTTGAAGTCCCGAACGTTCTCTCACCATATCGATCCATGGCAATACCGTAGCATAATCCTCTCCTTTTTCATTTAAAGCTTCGGCATACATCAAATACAAATCAGCCATACGGATAACAGGGAACGGATAAGTGACCGATGTAAATCCGGAAGCCGCATCGGACATGACCGTCTTGTAGTTAACCACTTTCTTAGGCCAAATACCAGTCAGGTTCTGAGAGTGATCTGCCGGAATGGGAGACACATTTCCTCCTTTACGCGCATTCACCGAATACAAGCCCGAAAGTCCCGTCTTTCCTTGTCCGAACCAAATACCGCCGTCAAAGCCTAAGCTGGCATAATATCTGTGTTCACGTTCCAGATTCAATTTGACTGTTCCCGTTTTATAATTCAGCATAATAGTATTCTCATATCCGGGCTCAGCTTCCACCGGCGTGGGAGCCTGCACTTCAAATCTATTAGCATAATCCCATGTCTTATCTTCTTCTATAGGAACCCCATGTTTAGTATAAAATGAGTTAGTCAGTCCAAGAGAAACACCCAGATTGGTTCTGTTCGTAGCATTCTTAGCATTTCTGCCGGGAACCAAGTCACGCGGCATTGCCTGTATCTGATAGTTGTCATAAGAACCCGAACCGACCCATGACTGAGAGTTTGCCCATACCACTTCTTTGTTCCACTTCTCAGTGACAGCACCTCGCAGATTCATCATCAGCTTGTCGGACTCTGTCATGACCACAGTGGGATCATCAAAATAATATAAACCGAATCCCAAATCTTCGAGATAAGTAATGGCTTCTTTACACGCTTCGGCAGCCTTTACCCATTTCTGCTTCTTCTCCTCTTCCGTTTTTACCGGATTAAAGATTTTCACACCTCTATTATCTGCAATTACCTCATAATCCATATTTCCATTGAACAATGGACTTGCAGCGGTTACCAGAACTTTCGCTTTCAATGCTTTAGCCATACCTACGGTCACTCGTCCCAGTTCTTCAGCTTCATTCTCTATTTTATCCGGAACATCCGGATTAGCAATCACCTTGTCCAAAGTTTCTGTCACATAATTGAAACAACTGTCCAATGTCTCCCGATAAGGATGCATTTCCTCCGTACTGCTACTTACCGGAACATATCGATCCATAATAGGAATCGGTCCATACATCCTGATCAGATAGAAATGATAATAAGCTTTCAAAAATTCCACTTCACCGATCCATCTGTTTTTCTCGCTATCATCCATATCCGGTGTAGTATGTATATTCTCAATCAGAATATTACAATAAGCAATTCCCTCATATAAATGCCCCCATTGAGCACAATATGGTGAATCGGACTTTTGCAATCCTTGGGCTATATACCAGGCGCTGGTTCCCAAATAGCTCCGGAAAACATCGGAAATACAAAAATCACCGGCACCAAGCAAAGCTACATTATTTTTGAGACTTCCGTCACTAGGCATATACCTGTAGCAAGTAAACAAGACTTTTTCCGCTTCTTTTCTCAAGGCGAAAGCATGGTCTTCAATGGTCGGTATGTTATCCGGGACGATATTCAGTTCACATGATGTCAATATAAACACCGACAAACATGACAATATACATATTTTGATTTTTTTCATAACCATTCTTTTTAGAAACTTACATTTACACCAATATTGAATACACGTTGTAACGGATAATTAAGACCATTACCTGCCAATTCCACATCCCAATCCTTGAACTTACTCAAAACAAAAAGATTGGTAGAAGACATATAGAGCCTCAGATTGGACATACCCCACTTGCTTACAATTTTTTGAGGTACTGTATATCCCAGTTCAACCAATTTCAGTCGTAAGAAGGAACCGTCTCTCATGAACCATGTACTCAGTTCTTTATTGTTGGCAACAGAAGTGGTTGACAATCTGGGCCATGTTGCATAACGATTGCGGTTACTTTCCGACCAATAGCTATTTGCAATAAATTTCACTAGTTGATTATTAGTTTTCTGCTTCATATCCGGATCTTTAAAGAATGGAGACATCTTATCATAATCAATCCAGAAAGAAGACTGCGCCGAGCCGTGGAACTGGAAATTGATGTCAAAACCTTTATAGCTAAATGTTGATCCAAATCCATAGTTGATTTCCGGACTAGTCGGATGTCCAATAGGAACTTGATCCAATGAATTAATTACTCCATCTCCATTCATATCCCGGTATTTGATATCTCCGGCTTTATAATCACCAAACTGTACAGGAGAGTTGGCCACTTCCGCATCGTCTATAAATAGCCCTTCCGCAATGTATCCCCACTTCTGGTTGGGCGAGTAGCCTATTTTGTATTTCCACCATTCCTTATCATACGTGTTATCTTCATATTTCAGATATTCACTATGCGCATAGGTTAAGTTTCCGCGTACTATCAAAAAAGCGTTTTTGTTAAGGTTCTTTTGATACTTTAAATCAAGATCCACACCGTGTCCTTTGGTCTCGCCAATGTTAGCATATACGTCTGCCTGATATCCCATTACGCTTGGAATACTGGCTCTTTTCTGTAATATGTCAGTACGATGTTCTGTGAAATATTCAGCTATCAGGTCAAATCCGTAGAAAGAAGCTTCCAATGCGAAATTAGCTTTACGGGATTTTTCCCATCCAATGGCAGGGTTAGCATAACGCGAAACATTTACGCCCGGTCTGCTATATTTGTTTTCATACCCGAAAGATGCTCCACCTGCATTCATATTCACATTAGACAGATATAAGAAACGTTCATCGACTCTGCCAATCTTATCATTTCCCACCAAACCGTATGAGGCTCTTAGTTTCAATTTCGTAATTTTTGAACTGAGCGGTTGGAAGAATGGTTCGTTCGAAATCATCCAGCCACCACCGACGGACGGAAAGAATCCCCATCTATGTTTCTTATCAAAACGTTCGGAAGCATTGTATCCAAAATTGAACTCCGTGAAATAGCGGTCGCTATAGGCATAAGTAAAACGTCCCGACACACCCATATTTCTTGAAGGCAAGCTCTCCTGCAAAGTTTTGTAGTTTGGATTCTTACTGTCAATATACTGAGTAACGATAAGACCACCTACGGAATGATCACCGAAAATCTGATTATAACTAGTTCTCGTCTCGATGGTCATTACATTGTTGACAGTCTTGTCACCGGGACTAAAATCAAGGTATTCCGTTCCGGAGTCAGGATTGATGTTTTCGATAGAATATTTCTCTGTCATGAAATCATAAGAACTTAAAGCATAGTAATATGGCTTATATTGTCTGGTCTGACCGTAATATGATTTACGAGAAACGTTGAAGAAACCTTCAAATTTCAAACCTTTGGTGATAAAGTTCAAGTCCTGCGTAACACCTAATGTAGCAAGAAGAGTCGTATTCTCATATTCCTTATATCCTTTTACCATTTCAGCATACGGGTTAAGATAACTTCCGTCATCGCTGTTTCCAAAAAGAATGTGTTTGATATATTTATGTTGTTCATCGGTAGGATATACAGCGGGAAAAAGTACAGGATTAGACTTCATTACCATCTTATAAATATCCGATCCCGAATAAATAGGACCTTCATAAGTGTCAAAGATTCCACTTAAGTTTACTCTTACCTGGGTCGTTTTTGTCACATTGATGTTGACATTAGCCCTCATCTGATAAGTCTGAAGATTGATATTGTTGTTGAAGTTGTTCTTGCCGTCTACATTAAGCAAACCCTGGTCTTTGGTATATCGCAGAGACACGTAATACGTAGCCGAATTTCCTCCGCCACTGATGCTCATGTTGGCTCTTCCATTCCAGGTCGAGTTCTTCATTAGTTGCCTTCTCCAGTCATTTGTAGGATAAATGATAGAACCAGATCCCGGAACGGTTCTGTCTATTTTATCATCACTATACATGACAGGGGCGGAAGGATCACGTGTTAAGATGGCTTCATTATGCAATTTCATGTAAGTGACAGGATCTGCCAACTCAATATTACTGGTCGGACGGGAATTGCTTCCCTCTATTCTTACATCAAATTTAGTCTTTCCCCTCTCTCCCTCTTTTGTCTTTACTAGAACGACTCCATTAGCTCCTCTCGAACCGTAAAGGGCCGTTGCCATGGCATCTTTCATGATTGAAAAACTTTCGATATCATCGGGATTCAAACGCCCTAAGTCCGTACTTGTAGATTCAATGTTATCAATCAGAATCAAAGGACTGGTGTTAAATCCAAAAGATGCGATACCACGTACAAAAAAGCTGGCATCGTCCGCACCCGGCTCTCCCGATGTCTGATAAGAAATAATACCGGCTACCTGACCTGCCAATGCTGTTGTCATATTACTGCTCGGTACTCTGAGGCTTTTTGGCGAAAGTGTAGTGATAGACCCAATCACACTCTCCTTCTTTTGTGTTCCGAATGCCACAATCTCCACCGCATCCAGTTCATTTACGTTTTGTGAGAGTTGGATAGTAACGTTTGTTTTCCCTTTCAGTGGAAATTCTTGTGTGTTATATCCAATAAAGCTGACTACCAGGACATCCTTTTGAGGAGAAGCCATCAAAATAAACTTACCGTCCAGATCTGTGACAGTTCCACTGGTAGGGTTACTTTTAAGAGTAACATTCGCTCCAGGTATTCCTTCACCGCTCTCATCAAAGACCTGCCCGGTAATCTTAACTTTTGCATCACTTTGCTGCTGACTCTTTTCATCACCAGTCATTTTCTGTTGCCCATCTTGCGAATATGCTCCTATCGCGACAAAGCAAGCTAGCAGAAACAAATAAAACTTTTCAATTTTCATAAATTATTAGATTAGTTAATGATAAATACTTGTTTTCCATTCAAAAGAGGTTCTTGCTCATTTCATTCATAGGCTTTTATATTTTAGATTCAACATTTTTCAGATTACATACAGAAACGTCTCCGATTACCAACCTGCGTGCTCTTCTTTGTTTTCACTCCAATCGGCACTTCGCTTCTTTTCGCCGGTATAGTTCCATTCAATCTCGTCAGTGTATTCTTTTCCATTATATGTTGCAACGGTTTTAATTGTATTCTTACCTTGTTCCAAGGTTACATCATCCAAGACATAGTGCACATCCGTGTAGCCTTGGCGTATACCCGTCAGTTCTTTTCCATTAAGATACACTTGCGGTGTACCTATGTTAGAATAAACAGTGACAGAAGTATGTTTTCGTTCGCGGTCGATGTTGCGACGCTGGGTCAGGTAGAGTACGGGATCTTTACTCCAGTTAGCTTTATACCAGTAATAGGAGTCCTTTTTGATTTTCCGATCAAAAGTGATCAAACCCTTCAAGTTACGGGCAGGTACACCGCCACGGCTCCACATCGGTACACCAAAGTCAAACATATTCCAAAGATAAGAAGCGATGATATAGGGATGCTTTGCAATGACACTCCATTGGTATTCATGCGTCTTGGTCTGAAAAGTTTCCGGATAGAAAGACTTTCCCCAGTTCAGAGCATCACCCAGATATTCTGTCTGATGGTCCAGATTTGCATCAGCACCATATTCCGTCAACATCAGTTTCTGCCACGGGTATTTCTCCTCCAGCCCTTTTACCCAAGGCTCGATATCCTGCAACTTTTTCTCATACCATCCGAAGTAGCGGTTCATTCCCTGAATATCCGCATTTTGATTGACCGGATGCTCTGCATGGCCATAACCATTTACAGATACAGTGTAGCGGTCAGGGTCCTCTGTCTTGGCCAGGTTATGAAGATCTTGTGTCAGTCCTGCCGTATATTCGTGAGGCTGGTATACTTCATTGTGCAATCCCCATACATAAATGGAAGGGTGATTGAAACTTTGACGAATCAGTTCACGAAGCTGAGACTGTGCATTTTCGGCTTCATATCCTGTCACCCGATTCACAAAAGGAATCTCTGCCCAGATGACCAATCCCAAAGAATCGCAACGGGAATACAGGTAATCCGACTGTTGATAGTGGGCGAAACGGACAGTAGTTGCTCCGATATCCATAATCTGAGCCAAGTCGAAATCATGTTCTTTGTTGGTAAGCGCACTACCCAATCCCCACCAATCCTGATGACGGGTTACCCCATACATCGGGTATTTCTCACCATTCAAGTAGAAACCTTTGCCTGCCACAATCTCATATCTACGAACACCCAATGGCTGTACCACCTCATCAATTACTTTTCCGTCCGCCAGTAAGCGGGAAATAACCTTATATAAATAAGGGTCCTTACGTCCCTGCCACAGATGCGGTTTATTCAGTTTGAAGGTAGAAATGTAAGTCTGTGTTCCCTGCGGAGTGAGTACCAAAGGAAGGCGATGGGAAGTGACCTTCTTGCCATTCTGCGTATAAATGGTATTTTCGAGTACCAAGTCAGCAGGAGTAAGACTTCCATTGTCCAGCTTCACTTTCACTGTGATATCGGCAGAGCGTTTCGATACATTCTTTTGAGTAATATACACACCCGGAGAGGCACAATCGGTAACTGTAATGTTATTCTGTTCAGTAATAATCAACCATACCGGACGATAGATACCTCCGTAAACCCCAAAAAGATTGTGATTTACCGGAATCACATCAGGACGTGAAGCATTATCCGCCTTTACCATTATCTCATTCTCAGCTCCCAGTTTCAATGCGGTTCCAATTTCAAAAGCAAAGGCGCTGTATGCTCCCCGGTGCATTCCGACAAGTTTACCGTTGACATACACTTCTGTGTTGGCGCCCACACCTTCAAAGCGAAGAAATACACGCTTCCCTTTCAACTCATTGCCAAAGAATTGTGTTTTCCTGTAATAACCAACTCCTTCATAGAAAGCATCAGCTTTTACCTGCATATCTTTAGCGTTCCAGGTATGAGGCAAGTCTACAGTTTCCCAGTCCGCATTCCATTGAGCAGCGACCTTCACCGGGTCCTGTGAAAAAGGCCCGCGTTTGAATAGCCATCCTTCATTGAAAGAGGTCACTTCCCGGGCAGAGAGTGAAAGAATCTGCCCGATAAGCGCTGATAAAATGAGTATATATTTAAACTTCATAAAATCGTTTCTTTATCATTTATGTTAAAGCATCGCGATAAATACTTTTTGTTCCTTTGGCTGCACGAACTTTAAGCTGAATTACATAAGGTTCACCCGGGTTCTTTTTAGGAACAGATACGTTATATTCATTGCGGGTTGTCTCAACAACAGTGATATCTTCACCGGTAGTCAGCAAAGTGGCTTTTTCTACTGTAATGCCTTTCGGAGTCTTTACAATCAACCGTTCACTATAAGGCTGATTGAATACTACCATATAAACTTCATCGTTTTTACCACGTGTATAATATCCCCAGTCTTGTTTTTCAAATCCGGCATAATCGCAAGCATAAACAGCTTTTCCGTAACGATTCATCCACTTACCAATCGCTGTAGCCATTGCTTTCTCTTCGGGACGAAAATCACCATCTGCCTGAGGCCCGAAGTTGACAACCATGTTTCCACCCATGGAAACAGCGTGTACAATGCGGTCAATGACTTCAATCGGAGTTTTCACATAGCTCAATGACCAGTCTTTGTGATATCCCCATTGATTTTCGGGTATAGTCATGCAGGCTTCCCAGTCCCACTGTGTAACTTTGAGATCTTTCACCGGATCGGGCAAGCGGCGTTCGTAGCCGGATTCGTAGTCACCCATCAGACGACCATTGCTATCAAAATGACGCTTTCCTTTGTCATCAGCACGCAAGCGGCTATTGATGGCAACACCCGGAACGAGTTCCTTCAACATTTGTTCTGCATGAGCCGTCCACCAACCATTCTTTTTAATGCTGGCATCCCACGTACCATCAAACCAGAAGTCTTTAACGGTCGGGTAACGTGTTGCCAGTTCTTTCAGTTGATTGTCTGTAAATTCCAGGAAACGGCTGAAGGCGATGCTATCTTCTTTTGATTTTATATCATAACGATAATCCGGATTACTCCAGTCCATCACTGAGAAATAGAAGTGTACATCAATTCCTTCGTCATTATAGGCTTTCACCAACTCGCCCAATATATCACGCTTATATGGGGTATTTGCTACGGTATATTTAGTATACTTACTAGGCCACAGACAGAAACCTTCATGATGTTTCGTTGTAATCTTGACATACTTAGTACCCATTTCTTTGGCCATCTTTGCCCATTTCTTCGCATCGAATTTCGTAGGGTTCCATTGATCCATCAGTTTCAGCCATTCATCAGCAGGTACTTTTGCCCAGCTTTTCAACCATTCGGCAGCTCCGCCATATACTTTTCCATTCCACTCTCCCCCGGGGATAGCATACAGTCCCCAGTGAATGAAAGCACCCAGACGATTGTCACGGAACTTCTGCATGGCAGGGTCTTGCCGTTTACCTTCATTCGTAGCTCCATATTTCAAAGGAATTTCCTTCTTTGCTTCTTGAGCAAACGTTACAGAACTGACAGTAATCAATAATAAGAGTAATGTTATTAATCTGCTTTTCATGCGATAAATTATTGTGTTTTTCATACTTATTTTATTGTCTTTGATTCTATGTATTAAAACAGAATGAAAGCATTGCAAAAATAGGAGACCTATATGACATCTATAAACACAAATTTTGCAAAAAGAACATTTCTGAATCCACATGGAAGATTTGAACACATATTATGGAAGATTTGGACACATATAGGAACCTATAAGAAAACATTTGGGGGAGGGGGTGACTAAAAAGTCGGTAGTATCCACATTCTCCTCCTTCGGGAAGGAGGAGTACCCGTAGGGGGAGGTGGTAGATGAGTGCGTAAATTGATGATAATAAACAAGTTATATGCTTACCTACCACCCCGCCCTTTGGGCACCCCTCCTTCCCGAAGGAGGGGAATTGGAGATACTATTGACTTTTTAGTCAGCTTCCAGCCGATATATCAGGTATTAACAACTGAATTGTCGGATATTAATAGCTGATATGCCGGATATTAATACTTGAGAAGTCAGGTAATGAAACAACTACTCCTTTTTACTCCTGACTCCTTGCGGAGCAATTCCGAAGAAGGCTTTAAAGGATTTGCTGAAATAACGGGGAGAAGAAAAGCCGAGCCGAACGGAAATCTCTGTTATATTTAGTTCCGGATGATCTGTCAGCAAAGACATAGCTTCATCCAGCTTCACTTTCAAGATGAATTCATTCGGAGTCAACCCGGTCATTTGTTTAAACTGCATATATAATTTGCTGCGTCCCATACACAATTCTGAAGCAAGCGCAGTAACATCAAAATCAGGGTTTTCAAAATTCTCTCTGACAATATTTCCACATTTCGTCAGCAGTTCTTTATCTTTCTCGTTAATAGCTTCCGCTACAGGAGATTCCGTAATGACCTTACCCGCATAATGTGCTATCAGACGTTTCTTGTTTTTTATCAAGTTATTGCAACGGGCCACCAATACCTTTATATTGAACGGCTTCGTTATATAATCATCCGCTCCGAACATCAAACCTTCTACAACATATTCCACAGAAGTCTGTGCTGTCAACAGAACAACAGAAATATGAGAAAGCTCTACATTAGTCTTGATTTTATAGCACAAGTCCTTGCCTGACATCTCAGGCATAATCACATCACTTACTATCAGATCCGGTTGTATCTGTTGCGCCATCTCCAGTCCCTCGCGTCCATTACACGCAGTATGTACATTATACATCGGTAAGAATATATCTTCCAGCATGGACAATAGTTCGGTATTATCATCTACCAAAAGAATCGTAGGCTTATCTTCTTCATCTATATTTTTCTGTGATTCAGGTTCTTTTATCTCTTCCGCCATCAACTGTCCATAAAAAGATACAGAAGATTCCGGAATAATCAGTGACTCCCGACCTTCCGTCACAGCCATCTCTTCATCACTGAAATGCCGGTTTCCCAGAGGCAGAGACAAGATAAACTTAGTACCCTCACCAACAGTACTTTCTACCTCAATCTTTCCATGATGCATATTCATAATTCCTTTTGCCAACGCCAATCCGATGCCTGTCCCCAAAGTAAAAGAAGAGGAAGAAGAGGCATTATCCGTCTGATAGAACCGATCGAATATCTTCGAAATATGTTCAACCGGAATCCCAATACCCGTATCACACACTGAAACTACGGCCTGTGAAGCAACTTTCCTTACTTCTACAGTTATATTTCCCTTATTGGATGTATACTTAAAAGCATTCGACAATAAATTAAAAATCACTTTCTGTAACTGTATTGGGTCAAACCAGACAGAAATCGTTTCTTCTACAGAATCAAAGCGATATGTGATCTCCTTTTTTTGTGCATATTCATAAAAACACATATAAATCTGACGAGTAAAAGTAACCAAATTCTGTTCTTCGACCCTGAGTTTCAAATAACCCTGCTCCTGTTTGCGAAAATCGAGCAACTCGGAGATCAAATTCCGCATATGCCAGGCGTTTTTATATATACGCTGAATACGATTATAAACGGTTGTGCCCAAATCCATTTGCATCAATACTTCAATTTGCCCCAGAATAAGCGTTAATGGAGTACGAAATTCATGAGAAATATTAGTAAAGAAGCGCAATTTTACCTGATTGAGTTCTTCAATCCTCTCTTTTTCTTTTCGCTCAAACTCCAATGAAGACCTCAGAGCCGCCTGCCGTGTTTTAAAACGAACAAATGCGACCATCAATGCAGTCAGACAAAGGACATAAAACAGATATGCCCATATGGTAGCATAAAAAGGAGCGGAAACATGTATATTCAAGCAGATTGCATCTTTCAAACTCTCCTTATTTTCCATCGAACGGACTTTGAGCGTATAATCTCCGGGAGGCAGATTGGTGTAAGTAACCGTAGTGCCCGAAGTCTGGGTCCACACCTTATCGAAGCCATCCAGATAATATTCAAACAAACGATTACGGTCACTATTATAATTAAAAGTAGCAAATTCCACTGTTACGTTATTCTGTTGATAGCTTAAAAAGATATCCGACGTTTTCGCTAATATCTCAGTCAGGATGCCGGACTCATCACCAGGAGCTATTTCGTCATTGAAAATAAACAATTTATCAAAATTCAAGAAGCTTTTGACCTGAGATTCATAAAAGGACCGCTCTTGAAACATAGCCAATCCATTGGTACCACTGATATAAATAATCCCATTTTTGCTTCGATATAAAGCGGACCCCAAATTATAAGTCTGACGAAACAAGTGATAAGTCTCTTCTGTAACCTCTTTTTCACGATCAAAGATAGAAAGCCCTTTCCCATGCAAAACAAGCAGGCAATTATCCCGGGCAGACTCGCAGATATAATAACAATAATTACTCGGAAGTACTCCATTGGTAGTTCCGTAAGACTTGAAAGTATCCTGTTTCTCCTGATACTTGAATATCCCCGCGCCAATCGTACTAAAATAAATATCTCCTTTATTATCTTCAAAAATATGCACGGTTTTGTATCTTCCTACCGTCAACGTGTCTTTCTCGCTATCCGCCATATAATGAGTCACTTTTGAAGAAGATAAATTGACGCACACTATCCCTCCGCCACCAACAGCAAGCCACATACGCTGCCGGCTATCGATCAGAAACGTTTCAAAAGCATATTCCCGACTGATCAATTTCTGAACAGACGGATCATCCGTAAGCGGTGAGAATTTCTCGGTCACCGGATCAAAAAATACCGGACCACCTTGTGTCAACATCGCAATGCCATCCTTATACTCCTGAATATCGTTCACAATCTCATGAGGCAACGAAGCAGGGTCACCGGTAACATGATGGAGAGTGTGTCCCTTGTTCGATTTTAAATCCAGAACGAACAATCCTCCTAAATGAGTCCCCGCATACAATCGATTATTCTCCTTTCTATAAAAGACCGACTTGACATTATTACTCCCTAATGTCCCCTGATCTCCTTTATGATACATATATCGGGAGAAAACGCCAGTATCCCCATGATAACAATTCAGCCCTCCACCTTCAGTACAGATCCACACATTTCCTGCACTATCCTCAGTCATTTTACCGACTACCGGAAAGCTGAGACAGTCTTCACGTAAAGGTTCGGCACAATAAAAGCTATGATTATTCTTATCGGGATTGAATACATTCACTCCTCCATAATAAGTCCCGACCCAAATATTACCTTGCATATCTTTATGAAGAGAGAGAATAGAAGTATGGCTTAAAGAATTTGAAGAACTTCCATAACGCGTATAATGACTCCACGTATCAGTAACCGGATCGTAACAATCGATTCCCTTGAACGTACCTACCCAAATATGCTTAAAATCATCTTCCAGCACGCATCGGACCTGATTATCGGATAATTCACCCATTCCCGAATGACTAACATAAGCAGTTGTCTCCCAATCGGGAGAAACACGGTATAATCCGTTCCAGGCTCCCACCCATATATTTCCGGAACTATCGCCTAAAATACAATTGCCCTTATCAAGGGTAAGTAAAATCTCTTGCCGAAGAGGGTCTTCACGTGATATTGCGACCAAGTATTTTCTGGTAACCACCCATACAGTCTCTTTGTCCACATAGAGTGCTCTCCCCACAAAACCTTTCTGCACACGAGCAAAGAACGTCAGCTCTGTACCCTGTCCCGTATAATAATAAATGCCGTCTGCACAACTCACCCAAAGTGTATCTTTCTTACAAAACAGTCCATACACACCTTTCTGTCGCAGACAAGTGAATTGCTCCGTATAAATATCCAGTTTAATCAGATCGTTTCCTGAACGAATATACATTCTTCCGTTTTTATCTCCACATAATTCGTTAATCTCATTATTAGTCAGTCCATGATTACTTTCCGAAGGCTGGAATACTTTTACATCCTTACCGTTGTATCTATTCAGCCCCTCAGTAGTTCCCAGCCAGACTGCACCTAACTCATCCTGATAAATTGATGGGATACACACCTGAGATAATCCATCAGATACTCCCAAATGCTTAAAATAATGATTAGTGGCTTCCGCCATCATCATAGATAAAAGACTTAAGAGAAAGGTTATTGTTCTTCGCCACATTTTACACATAATTATATTGCGGGTAGCAAAAATACAAAAAAAACATAATTATTGGTTAAGAATCTCTTTAATTTATACCCTTCCAGCCGAAATGCAGTTTATTCATTTGACGATTCTTGCTAAAATACAGTCCCACAGTATTTTTTCAAGGAAAAATCAATGGTGTTTTTAGGTTAAAACCATATCTTTGCCACAAACTAAAAAGAATAATTGGATGTTAATCACATTTACATTCCGCAAGGATCTCGTTCTGTAAATAATCTGTAAGTCTTCCTCTCATTACAGATTATCCCTTACATTTTCTCCGGCATATTCATGTCAGAGTTGATTTCTATTTTCTAAAAAATAACAACTATTGTAGGCTCAAATGGTTTTATGCATCCTCGTATGCCTCCATTTGACGTACACCTAAAACATTAAAAACAATGAGTAACAATAATACATCTATACATGATTTCGATTTTTCTTTCATATGTAACTACTTCAAGCTGCTGAAACGTCAAGGTCCCGGAAGTCCGGAAGCCACACACAAAGCTGTAAGTTTCATCAACGAACTGACCGATGATGCAAAGATTGCCGATATCGGCTGCGGCACAGGCGGTCAGACAATGTTTCTGGCTGACTACGTGAAAGGACAGATTACAGGCATAGACCTCTTTCCCGATTTTATCGAAATATTCAATGAGAATGCGGTGAAAGCCAATTGCGCCGACAGAGTAAAAGGAATCACCGGATCAATGGATAATCTCCCGTTTCAGAACGAGGAACTCGACCTGATCTGGTCGGAAGGAGCAATCTACAATATAGGATTCGAACGTGGGATGAACGAATGGAGCAAATACCTGAAAAAAGGCGGTTTCATCGCAGTGAGCGAAGCATCCTGGTTCACTTCGGAACGCCCTGCGGAAATAGAAGACTTCTGGATGGACGCCTATCCGGAAATCAGCGTGATCCCGACATGTATTGACAAGATGGAAAGGGCCGGATATACTCCAACAGCCCATTTCATCCTACCGGAGAACTGCTGGACAGAACATTATTTTGCCCCACAAGATGAAGTACGGGAGACATTCATGAAAGAACACGCGGGAAATAAAACTGCAATGGATTTCATGAAAGGTCAGCAGTACGAACGAAGTCTGTATAGTAAATATAAAGATTACTATGGCTACGTATTCTATATAGGACAAAAAAGATAATCATTATCTGCCGGAGAAGTTGGCAAGATAGGACAACTCTCCGGCTCTTATTATTCTTTATTTTGCATTAAAATGGAAACGAAAGAAATAAATAGGCAGGAATATAAATTACGGATCGACAAAGTGACCGAATATATTCATCAAAACATAGACCAACCTCTATCATTGCATAAGATGGCAGGAATCGCGTGCTTTTCTCCTTTCCACTTTCATCGCGTTTTCACGTTTCTGACGGGCGAAACACCGACGGAATACATCAAACGCACCCGGATTGAAAAAGCAGCACTGCTACTACAGAATGACAGGCAACTGTCTGCGACCGAAATTGCCGGTCGTTGTGGTTTCAGCAGTTTATCACTCCTCAGCCGCAACTTTAAACAACATTTCAATATCACTATCCGTGAATTTCGTTCACAGGAATAAACACCTAAAAAGACATGGAAAATCAGATTCTAATTTTTCGGACCTCCATCACGAAGAGACGCGACATCAAGCTCATCGGAAGTCTCCTGGCAAAGTTCCCGCAAATCACCCGATGGAATGTAGATTTCGAGGACTGGGAGAAGGTATTAAGAATCGAGTGCAGCAATATCACCGCACTCGAGATTTCGGAAACACTCCGGAATAGTCATATCTTTGCTACGGAGCTGGAATAAGCAGTTGTTTCAGTTCCTCCACCCCTTCAGAAGCTCCTTTCCGAAGGACATGTATCGAACGGGAAGTATGTGTATCCACCGGCTTCGGATCTATCAGATACACCTCTGCTCCTCTCGGTACATAATGCAGCAAACCTGCCGCAGGATATACATTGAGCGATGTGCCGATGATAACGAATATATCCGCCTTTTCTACATATCGGATAGCTGTCTCAATCTCCGGCACCGCCTCTCCAAACCAGACAATAAAAGGACGCAACTGAGTTCCGTCACCGGCCTTATCTCCCATTTTTACTTCATACTCTTCCGGCTTCAGTTCCTTTATATAATGAGGGTTATACGGGTCTCTGCTGGAGCAGACCTTTGTCAACTCACCATGCAGGTGAATGATATGGCTGCTTCCTGCCCGTTCGTGCAGATTATCTACATTCTGGGTGATAACCGTCACATTGAAATTCTTTTCCAGCTCCGCCAGCAGTTCATGTCCGCGATTCGGCTTCACTTCCAGCAATTGTTTCCTTCGTGCATTATAGAAGTTAATCACCAATGCCGGATCACGCTGGTATCCTTCGGGAGTAGCTACCTGCTCCACAGGATATTTATCCCACAAACCGCCCGCATCGCGAAATGTACTGATTCCACTCTCGGCACTCATGCCCGCACCTGTCAATACTACTAGATTCTTCATAACCGCTCCTCCTTATTATTTAAAGATATACAAATGTAATCAGAATCATTGAATAAAAGAAGACTTCCGCCCCCATAATCTAATCCAAGGTATACAAGAATTTAATACCGTCCATATGAAGACTTACTGCCGGATATACTAAAATCTATTCGTCTAACTATAGTAATTCTTTCGTCTGACTATAGTCAGACGATAATTCAACTGTAGTCAGACGCAAGTTTAACTATAGTCAGACGAATAAATTCCAGCATAAACGAACTTAAACAGTAAGAACACAAAGATTAAATCTTAGGAATGAAGGAATTAATTCCTTAAAGAAAAGAGACTAACTTTCACGGATATAAGAATTTTTAAATACTAAATGCTAAATCATTCAAATAAAACGTGTACTTTTGCGATTCATAAATTTGCAATTGATTGAAAGCTAAAACCATGAAGGTGATATGCTTCGATCTTCAACAAAAACATTATATGGATAAATTCAGTTACGCTATTGGCCTCGGAATCGGTCAAAACTTATTAAGCATGGGTGCAAAAGGCATCGCTGTAGATGACTTTGCACAAGCAATTAAAGATGTATTGGAAGGCAATCAGACGGCTATCAGCCATCAGGAAGCCCGCGAAATAGTGAACAAGTATTTCGAAGAACTGGAAGCTAAGATGGGCGCTGCCGCCATCGAACAAGGAAAAGCTTTCCTCGAAGAAAATAAGAAAAAGCCGGGCGTGGTTACGCTGCCCAGCGGACTGCAATACGAAGTGATCAACGAAGGCACAGGCAAAAAAGCGAAAGCTACCGATCAGGTAAAATGCCACTACGAAGGCACACTGATCGACGGTACACTGTTCGACAGCTCTATCAAGCGCGGAGAACCGGCTGTATTCGGCGTCAATCAGGTAATCCCGGGATGGGTGGAAGCATTGCAACTGATGCCCGAAGGTTCCAAATGGAAACTCTATATTCCGTCCGACCTTGCTTATGGCGCCAGAGGTGCCGGAGAAATGATTCCTCCCCACAGCACATTGGTATTTGAAGTAGAATTACTCGAAGTATTATAAATAAAAAATTTCAAAGCAAAATGAAAAAAGTTAGTATTTTTATGGCAATAACTGTTCGCTGGTGACTCTACCAAAACGATCAGCAAAGACAACTTCATGGCTGGTTTCATCGCAGGTACACTGGAAAAAGGTGGCGTGATGACTATGGAAGCTGCTCAGGAATATACTCGCACAGCTATGGAAACTATCAAAGCGAAAGCTATGGAAGAAAAATACGCTGACAACAAAGCTGCCGGTGAAAAATTCCTTGCTGAAAACAAAGCTAAAGAAGGTGTGAAAACTACTGAAAGCGGATTGCAGTACAAAGTAATCACTGAAGGTAAAGGTGAAATTCCTGCTGACACTTGCAAAGTGAAAGTGAACTATAAAGGTACTTTGATCGACGGTACAGAATTCGACAGCTCTTACAAACGTAACGAGCCTGCTACTTTCCGTGCCAACCAAGTAATCAAAGGCTGGACAGAAGCTCTGACTATGATGCCTGTAGGTTCTAAATGGGAACTTTACATCCCGCAAGAACTCGCTTACGGTTCAAGAGAATCAGGACAGATCAAACCGTTCTCTACTCTGATTTTCGAAGTTGAACTGGTAGGTATCGAAAAAGATAAGAAATAAGAAAGTATCTTTCTAAATAGAAAAAGGAAAGGGGTGCAAAGTCTTTGCACTCCTTTTTTTTGCTTTTTCCTATTTTTTTTCCCGTAAAAGAAGAATAATTAAAATAAATCTCTATATTTGCTTACTATTTGATAACAACAGGAAATTATAATTTATTATTATGGAAAAAATAGACAACCTCGACAGGCAGATTCTAGAGATTATTTCACAGAATGCCCGCATCCCTTTCAAAGACGTAGCAGCCGAATGCGGAGTGTCACGTGCAGCTATCCATCAACGCGTACAAAGACTGATCGACTTGGGCGTCATCGTAGGCTCAGGCTATCATGTAAACCCGAAATCACTGGGTTACAGAACTTGTACATACGTGGGAATCAAACTGGAAAAAGGTTCTATGTACAAATCAGTGGTGGCCGAGTTGCAAAAGATTCCGGAAATTGTGGAATGCCATTTCACTACCGGTCCTTACACCATGCTGACCAAACTCTACGCATGCGACAACGAACACCTGATGGACTTGCTGAATAACAAAATGCAAGAAATACCGGGTGTGGTTGCTACAGAAACACTGATTTCTCTGGAACAGAGTATCAAAAAAGAAATTCCTATCCGCGTAGAAAAATAACAGAATGGAATTCCTGAATGAATATCACCTTGCCGGGTTATTTATCGGAATTTGTACCTTTTTGATTATCGGCCTTTTTCACCCTGTTGTGGTAAAGGCCGAATATTATTGGGGCACCAAATGCTGGTGGATATTCCTGATACTAGGCATTGCAGGCGTCGCGGCATCGTTGAGCGTCGACAATGTCATTCTGTCTTCTCTGTTAGGGGTATTTGCCTTCTCCTCGTTCTGGACCATCAAAGAGGTCTTTGAGCAGGAAGACCGGGTGAGAAAAGGCTGGTTCCCCAAGAACCCGAAACGCAAATATAAGTTCTGAGAAGAGAAAGTATTGTAGTTTTTTATTGTTAGGACTTGCATATTTCAATAGAAAATACTACTTTTGTCACCGCATCCAGTAAACGGATACACCGGACTTGTAGCTCAGTTGGTTAGAGCAACAGACTCATAATCTGGAGGTCCCTGGTTCAAGCCCAGGCTGGTCCAGACTAAAAAGGCAATAGTATCATCAATTTGGGGTTCTAAAAAGGCAATAGTATCTCCAATTCCCCTCCCTTCGGGAAGGGGTGGCTGAAAGCCGGGGTGGTAGGTAAAACAAGGTTGTATCTATTTTACTACGAATGAAAGAATTGTGTATTCACCTACCACCTCCCCCTGCGGGTACTCCTCCTTCCCGAAGGAGGAGATTTAAGATACTACCGACTTTTTAATCAGCCAAAAAAAATCCCATTTTGAAAACCACTCTTGGCACCAAAATGGGATAACACAAACAAAACAAACAATATTGGAGCGATTTTCACAAACAGCTTCCTTTTCTTAATCTATATTTCATAACACTTATTAGTTCTCTCTAATGTGAAAGTAATATTTCACCGCAAAAGTATTATTTCTCCATTACATATAAAAAAGCTATATAATTGTAGTTATAAAAAATAATTTATTTAGATATACCTTAATTCCGCAATACTATAATTTAACTTTATTTATAAGTTCCTGAGCAACAAAAAGTTGCTCAGGATTTTGC
>PPYF01612263.1_pt1 | contig 21346 bp, 26 predicted proteins | sample 1559871 | NCBI WGS metagenome assembly PPYF01 (sample SAMN08240021, study PRJNA423297) | Human gut metagenome, whole genome shotgun sequencing project.
GACGCAACGAATTATCGCAGGAAGCTTTTCGGGAACAGCTGCATCTACACCTCCTGGTGTATCTGTGATTGTAGATGAATCAGGATCGCTGGCAGCTATGCAGGGTGTGCACTACACGGACACTAATACTTACGGAACGGCGCGCGCAACTCTGAGTGCGTTCACTAAAACAAAGCCGATGCTGATCTGCCTTACTCTTGACGGGCAGACCACCAGGCTGACCGACATGACCAACAATGTTTCAGCATCTCTTACCCTGGCAGCAGGTCGCGAGCGAGCACCGACTACCATTCGCATCGGCAAGGGAGGCGTCACGTACTGGGGATCAACCTCAGCAACTAGTCGCATCGGAGCCTACATGGTTTTCGATCGCGTATTATCTGATGCCGAGAAAGGTTCTGTTCGTGACTATTTGCTCCGTTGCATACAGGCAAAATATCCGTCATTGATTTTCTGATAGGAAAAACATTCAGTGTGTCAATAAATGCATATTTGACAATGTCATAAGTGTTTCATGGGGATGGATTACAGCAGTCGATATTGATCTGCTCGGCGTTTAAAACTACTGTATATAAAAACAGTATTAATCGGAGGGCAGATCATGCTTCGACAGTCAGACATCGCCGCGGCTTTCCGCGAGTCGGTATTGCGCAACTCCAAAGGCTACCAGTACCTGCATACAAAGGATTTTGTGGCAGCGCTGCGCCAGCATGGCATCCACTTTTCCGAGGTGGAAGCTAACGCCTGGATCGCGCGAGAGCAAACGTATTTCGTCGATAAGACGCCTGACCATAGCGAAAACAGGTTGTGGATGATGGCCAACATGGGGAGGGTTCTGTAATGGGCTTTCCATCACCGGCGACGGACTACACGGAACAGCGATTAACGGTTAACTCGATCTGCAATGTCGGGCCTAATACGTTGCTCTTCGAGCGGTCTGGCGGTTACGTTGTGCTGGATATCTCCCTGAAGCCAAAGCAGGGGAGCCAGATGCTTATCCAGCACGGCGGCGGGACGGAACTTGCCACGCTGAGAGGAAAGTCACTGATTACCGAAGATGGCGAAGCAATCGAGGGAGATGCTCTCGATGATGTCACTGTCATTGGCATCGTGACGTTTACTATCTGCGATGTGCGCCAAGACGACAACGCGGTGGTCTAGTTGCTGTCGATAAGTGAAAAAGCACGTGGGGGCTGTGTCGTAGATGTGGCGTGACAGGAATGCACGATAAATACAGGGATGTATTCAAACGACACGAAAAGACACAAAACCGAATGCGAACGCGGAAAACATGTGTGATTACAGTGTGTTATTCAACGCTCTACTTTCTTCTAAGCCGTAGGTCACAGGTTCGAATCCTGTAGGGCGTGCCATACTCACTTCTCTTAACGTCTCCTGAAGTCTACTCAACCCAGCATACACGCGGCATTCGCCAATATCTCATTATCTCAACGTCTACTATGGTCTATTGAAATCCACATTCATGTGGGGGTACATTTGGGGGTAGATTCCTGTTCAATGAAATGAGATACCCCCAAAATGAAGCTCACAGCCCGCCAGGTCGACACATCCAAGCCCAAGGACAAACCCTATAAGCTGTCTGATGGCGGTGGTCTTTACCTGTTGGTGAACTCCAATGGTTCGCGATACTGGCGCCTGAAGTACCGCATCGCTGGTAAAGAGAAGTTACTGGCTTTGGGGGTATATCCTGATGTTTCACTGGCCGATGCTCGCCAGAAACGATCGGAAGCAAAGAAAATACTTTCTGCTGGTGGGGATCCGGGGCAAGAGAAACTGGAAGAAAAGCAGGCAAGGGTATTGGCTGCCTCGAATAGTTTTGAACATATGGCGAGGGAATGGCATGAACATAAGCTCCCTTCATGGTCAGCTGGTTACGCAGAAGACATCCTTGAATACCTTAAGAAAGACATTTTCCCTTATATCGGATCTCGGGCTATCACAGACATTAAGCCGGTGGACATGCTGGGCGTTCTGCGCAAGATGGAACAGAGGGGGGTTCTTGATAAGCTCAAAAAAACTCGTCAGGCCTGCCGGCAGATCTTTACCTACGCTGTCGTTACGGGTAGGGCCGAGCATAACCCTGTGGTTGATCTTGCCAGTGCGCTGAAAGCACCAAAGCAAAAACACTTCCCTCATTTATCGGTTGAACAAATACCTGACTTTCTGCGAGCTCTGAACGACTATAGCGGCAGCGTGGTGACTCGAAATGCTACCCGTCTGCTTATGCTTACTGGGCTCAGGACAATTGAGCTCCGTGCTTCTGAATGGGTTGATATCGACTTCGATAAAGGGATCTGGAATATCCCAGCAGAGAGAATGAAGATGCGGCGGCCACATCTCGTTCCTATCTCAACTCAGGTTTTCGAACTGCTTGAAGAAATCCACCAGCTTACCGGTCGAGGGAAGTATGTTTTCCCCGGACGGAATGATGCCGGCAAGCCAATGAGTGAGGCCAGCATTAACCAGGTGATTAAACGAATCGGTTATGACGGTAAAGCGACCGGGCACGGCTTCCGCCATACTATGAGTACCATCCTCCATGAACAGGGATATAACACCGCCTGGATTGAAACGCAGTTGGCCCACGTCGATAAGAACTCAATCCGCGGGACATACAACCACGCTCAGTATCTGGACGGCCGGCGGGAAATGCTCCAGTGGTATGCCGACTATATGCAGGCGCTTGAGAGCGGTGAAAATGTGGTGCATGGCTCGTTCGGAAAACGTGCCAGACTGTATGCATAGACAGTACATAAAGACGATAGTAGACTTAGGTAGACGAACAAAGAATAGGCTATGTCTAGGCTGATCCCCGAAAACCCGCACACCTCTGCGGGCTGGCATAGCCGCTTATACTAGGGGGCGTGAGGTGACGCATGAGTCAGATAAATGGCATAGATTTAATTAGAGATTTGGAAGCACAGTCTAAAAAGTACATGTGCTTAGCTGATGTATTATTATTTCTTAGCCTTAAACTTAATTGCGACGCGTCTGTCGCTGCTGAAATACTTCTTGGCCGCATACCTATGGAGCAAGGTATAAACCCTCCTTATTTCGGACAAAAAATAGGTATGGCTACTTTTAGGCAGTCCCCTAATGATCCTCTTCTTTCTGGATTGTTAGAGGGTGTTATTGTTGGAGCAGATACTGCCTTTGAAGATAGCCCTTTCAATGAAATGGCGTTTTCTAAACAATACTGGGATTATTCATTTATTGTGAAGGAGTTGGAGCAGGCGATATCCTTCAAATTGGACGCGCTTTCCCAAGAGTTACCTGAATATCTAAAACCTTATAAAACAAGAATAGGTATTCAACTAACTGAAGTTGCAAATATTATGGCTGGTTGTAAACCAAGAGATATTATAAATAAACTTCCTGAAGCTGAAATCATTGGTAGCTTTACGGCATCGTTGTGGGATGCTGTTGATCATAATGTTTTATCGGCAACAAATGAGGTTATTGATTACGGTTACAATGAATCTAACCGTGTCGATGTTACTTTGTTAAAAGATGAAGTTACTGAATGGGCAAAGAAGCACGGTATAAATTGGCCTTTTGAACTATCAACCAAAACAGGCGAACGTGATTTAGCGGAGGATAGTGCCCAGACCATTAAAAGGTTAATGGCTGAAAATGATGAGTTGGAAGATGAATTGATAGATCTAAGGTTAAGCTCGCCAATTTTTTTAGGGAAGTTCAGGCCAGATGATCCATTAGATATCGCTATTAAACTACGTAATGCTGAATGGGGAGCCTTCAATGAAAATGTGCGTTCTACTATCCCATCAGCAGAGTACCTCGTCGCAAAATTAAAAAGTGAATATGCGATGTCCGATGCTCTGGCTAAGGCTATTGAAAAAGTGGCCTGCCCGATTCAGAGGTGACCCCATCACACTGCCCCCTCAGCCCTGACCCCTCAGCCCTGACCCCAATCAGGGCTTTTTTGTGCTTACCCTGAGGGCGAATATTACCTTTTTACTCTTAACCCTCATGGTGATTCTTCATCATCTCTTGGACAAAACACCCTAACCCTTAGTGTGAAAATATGACTACTTGCCATTAGGGATAAGGGTGTGAAAAAAATAGGCATTTATATGCCACGATATATCTCGTAAACCACTATAGACTTTACGAGGTCAACATGTCTCACAATCTAATTCGACTCCCTGAAGTACAGCGCCGCACTGGCTATAGCAAAGCGTGGATCTATAAATTGCTTAAAGAGAAGCGATTTCCTGCGGCAGTTAAAATTGGTTCTCGTGCAATCGCATTTGTAGAAAGTGAAATAAATGATTGGGTGAACCAGCGTATCGCTGAATCTCGCGGTGAGGTAGTGTAATGAAAAAGAAAAACCGCCCCGAAAAGCAGGCGGCTAACTCAGATATTCGCACCTCTGATATTACGCCGACCACCAGCCCTGTACAAGTACCTAAGCGTACCCCAAAAAAGCATCGTGCCCGCGTTTATATGTTGCGTACCGGCTTTGAGGGATGGACAGAAAACGATATTCTGCGTTACTGCCGCCTTTCGTCTGGCAGGAACTACGCTAGTGAAATTGAGCGTCGACTTAATATTCAGTTAGAACGTATCGACGAAAAGAACCCTGACGGTATCGGCTCACACCTCCGGTACCGTTTTACCGGGCGCGGTGACGTTCTAAAAGTTATTCAACTGGTAAACAGCAATGCTGCTGCTGGTGGTTATTACGGCCTTTCTGAGCAGGATATCACCGACATTCTGAACCTCTACCCGGACAACTTCATCGCCGCATAACGGAGCCGACAAAATGAAAATCGAAAAAAGCAGATTCAATTCTGAGGGCGCCCCTCAACCTGTAGCCAGCCAGAAAGAGATATTCCAAGCCGAAGAGAGCGATATTTCAGTTATTAAATTTGAGGGGTATACCGTGCGCATTGTGAATGTTTACGGTGAGCCGTGGTTCGTTGTATCTGACGTCTGCCAGGCGTTGGAAATCAGCAATCCAACCAGTGCCGTTTCCTCTTTGGACTGTGACGAGGTAATGACCCTAACTTTAACTGAGGGTCATTCGGGTAAGCGCGGCGGGGCGCGTAGCTGGAATATGGCCGCAGAATCTGGCTTCTATAAACTGATCGCCCGCAGCCGTAGAGCCTCCGCGCCCGGTACGTTCGCCCACCGCTTCAGTAACTGGGTATTCCGCGAAGTCATCCCTTCCATTCGTAAAACCGGCTCCTACGGTGTGCCGTTCGCATTCCTGAATGACCATACCCGCCGCAAAGAGATTTACACGAAGAAAGCCAGCAAGCGCGGTAAAGACCTGCAGTCGTGTAAAGGTGAGAAGGCCCGCCTTGCTGCTGAGGAAATCGAGCTATGGCGTAAGTATCAGCCTGGATTGCCGGAGGTTCATTAATGGTTAAGTCCACCAGCACGCCGCTGCCAAATCACTCCTACCGCGACGCTCACGGCCAGATGGTGAGCGTGACCGCTGTAGCGCATAACCGCGTGACGTTCTATCGCGAGGGCTATAAGTTCCCATGCGTACAGCCCATTGAGCGCTTCATGAAGGAGTACACGGAGGTAAAGCAATGATTTTCACCGTCCAGGGTAAAAGCCTCTCTTTGGCTGGCCTGATGAATGCAAAAGCTAAAGCTTTGCTGGTGGTGTGTCACCGCGTGAACCTGTCAAAACCTGTCACATTGCGGGCCACTGATAGTGGCGTACAAAATGCCTGGCGGAGTTTCGAGACAATTACGCGCGATGGACATCACACCTGCAGTAATGTGTTTTCGGAGTCCATAAAAAAGGACTTGATGTTCTACATCATCCCGGTCTATGGTTATAACGCACCAGCAAAATCTGGTGCCGGGATTGGCGTCCTGGAAAAGTACAAGGCGACACATGACGCGCCTAGCGTCTTTTTTTGTGTCCTCACATTCGCTCACCCTTTTTTCAGCGCTGCGGTTATAATCCGTGCCGCTTGCAGAGTTATGGTGAGTTGGATGGGGGCGGAGAAATCCGCGCCGGTTACCTTGTACGCCGGTTACGCCAACCCTGTTCAGCTCACCACCAGTGAAATTGGCGTTTCCGGTGGTGGGATTAATCCCCAGTACAAGGAGGCTGCCATTGTGGCTACTACCCCTACCCAAAATCCGCAGTTTATCTGGATTATCGCCGCTGTTCGCCGCGATATGACGACAATTAAAGCCCAAATTCACCATATCGCCGCACCGTCTGAACGTGACGCCCGCCGTTCACTGGCTCGCGATCATGTCTGCTTTTTCGCTGGTCGCATCCGTCTGGAGGTGGCTCATGCGTAACAATTTCCGCATCACCGGCTACGCCGTTAATAAGCGCGGTTTAACCGTTGGCATCGGCTATCAACTCACATCCAGCGACACTAAAACAGCAATGGCCCACGCAGTGCTTCAGGCGCAGCGTGAAGGTCTCAGCCACGTTCGCATTACACGCGTACAGGAGGTGGCAGCATGAGCCTGTATAACGATTTAGTTCGCCACGAATTCGGCAAAGGCGCCACCGTTGATGAGCTGGAAGGCATTCAGAACCGCATGGATGAGGCTGTGAGTGATTTGTTGCTCGGCATTAGTGCCATTGGAAGTCTGATGTTCTGGGCCACGGACAATAACAACTACACCGAGGAGACCGCAAAGGGAGACATGCGCAAAATAGGCGCAATGCTGGGTACGGTTGGTGAGGTGGTGCTGGCGCTTAACGATACCGTAGCGAATGCGGGTGTGTGTCGTTCTGACTGCGTCAAAGAATCAAAAATGAGGGCGGGCAAATGAATATAAACGCGATATACCGCCATCCTGCCGAACTTGAGGCCGAGGCGACGCTATCCCGTGTGCAGCCTTATCCTGAAGATTTTACTCTGGCAGAGCGTACCGCAGAACGTATGGCCCGCGCTCGTAATGGGTTAGTTCATGTAATGACCGATTTATCACCATACCTCGACGTTGAGCAAGCAGTCGTTGTGCATTGCTGGCTGGATAAAGTCCTGGCGATTGTCGATATGGCCAGAATTGATGCGGAGGGCAGCGCATGAATACAGTCGCCGTAATTGAACCAGAAACAATCCCGACAGGTGACGCAACGGCAGCGGTGCGCTATGCCAGTGAATTGCTTGAGTTATGGAATCTTTATCTGGACGGGCCATTACGTACCGCCAATCCGCTTTATGGCGCCAGACTTGCGACATTAATCACCGAATTGAGATGCGCAACCATTAGAACCGAGCGCAAAGTTAATCGCCTGGCTGATGAACTAACGAAGATGCGCGAGTATCAGGAGGGCAGCGCATGAGCAAGTTATCCCTGATTGATTCAGCCTGCCGTATCAAGCAAGCGCAGCAAGTTCTTTCTCTTTGGCTTGAAGCACCGATTAAAAAAGATAGCGGCACGGATCATCTTATTGGCGCAGTCATTACCCTTCTGGATGGTATCCCCGAGCTGATGGACTCAGTAGAAGGCGAGTTAGTTGATATGGATTTGAGTCTGGACGGCAAAGCATGAGCAACGTAGAGAAATTCACACCGGGAAATGACGACGTATTACACGCCGAAGCCACACCGCACGGCCTCAATATCATGGCCAGCAATGATGCCGGGGGATATGAGCTGGTTGCTCTTATCAGCTACGAGAGCGCGGTAAACCGCCTTGATGCCGGAGAGTACGACGATACGCCAAATATCGGATACGCCATCCATTTTGCCGTTGCTGATGGCGGGGCGCGTGGCTGGTTCGACTTTACCGCGCAGCATAACCTGACTATGTGGCGCTGGCTGATTGCTGCCACGTTCATTTCTGAGATGAAGCGCGAGAACGGCACCACCACCATCACGGAGGATGACGGCAAATCGTCGCTGGTGACGTTTTATTCAAATGGCACGGAGGGGATTGTGGTTTACCCGTTCGCGGAACGTCTGGCGATGGCTAACAACATGGAGGGCGCGATGATTGAGCGCTACGGCATTGAGCAGGGAACAGCGAACGCCATTGTTTTTTATCAGGCCATGATCGACACGGAGCGCGGCGAGCTGACCCCGTTCGGACGTGAAACGCTGGCAGAGCTGCATGATGGGTTCATTGCTGATCTGAATGAAAACGGCTTGCCTGAAATGCCAGCGGCGCACTGAGGGAGGCAACACGAATGCGCAATATCGACCTTATCCGCGAAGTGACCACCGCCGCCGAAGGGCGCTGGCCTTATGTGCTGGCTGGATTGTCTATCGACGTGCCTGATTCATCGCGCCGCCATGCCCCCTGCCCTGCATGTGGTGGAAAAGACCGTTTCAGATTCGACGACAACGGGCGCGGCAGCTTTATCTGCAACCAGTGTGGCGCTGGCGACGGGCTGGACTTAATCAAACGGGTGAACAACTGCGACACCACAGAGGCGGCGCAACTTGCCGCCGATGTGCTGGGTATTGATTACCGGGCCGCAGAATCAGCACCAGACGCTGCCAGCCAGAGACAGAGGCAGTTAGCCGCAGACCGCCAGCAGCGTGAGCAGGAGCGCCAGAAACAGGCAGCAGAGGACGCAGATCAGCGAAGGGCTACGTTTGCCCGTCTGTATACCGGAATGCGCCTGAGATCCATACAGGGAGAATCTGAGTACCTGCAATCAAAAGGGCTGACCGGGTTTAAATACCCGCTTATGCCCGATGGTTCGTTATTGCTGGAGCTGGTGGATGAATCCGGCGCAGTCACAGCCGCGCAGACCATCACCCCGCAGGGAGAAAAGCGACTCATTAAGGGATCGGCAAAGCGCGGGGCATATTACGCCGTAAACGCGCTGGAACGGCCTCAAAGCGTCGTGATTGCCGAGGGGCTGGCTACCGCTCTAACGTGTCACTTAATTCGCACAGACGCGCTGACAGTAGCAGCAATCGACGCGGGCAACCTGCTGCCCGTCGCCGAAGTCATGCGCCGGAAGTACCCACAGGCACAAATCATCATCGCCGCTGATAACGACCACCAGCAAGGAGGCCCCGAAAGTGGGGGCACCAATACGGGCAAAGACGCCGCAGAAAAAGCCGCCTTATCCGTGGCTGGCTGGGTATCGCTGCCCCCGACCGACAACAAAACCGACTGGAACGATTACCACCAACAGAACGGGCTGGAAGCCGCTACAGCAGCCTTTAACGATTCGATGTATCAACCGCAGGGGGAAAGCGTGAAACCGCAGTTACAGGCCATTGAGGGCGGTAAATCCGGCCAGCCAGAGAAAGATCCGCTGAAGCCGCACGTTGAGAGCCGCGCAGACGGCGTTTTCTGGGTTACGCCGAAAGTGGATAAGGACAGCGGCGAGGTTATCAACCAGGAGGCGTGGTTATGTTCTCCGCTGGAGGTGGTAGGTACCGGGCGGGATGATAAAGACCAGTACCTGATTATCCGCTGGCAGGCATTCGGGGTCAGCGCTCTCACGACGGCCGCAATCCCCCTGGCTGATATTGGCGAGCGTGAAGGCTGGCGCACCCTGAAGGCGGGCGGGATTAACGTCACCACCAAAAGCAGCCTGCGCGCGATCCTTGCCGACTGGCTACAGCGCAGCGGCGCGCGGGAGCTGTGGCGCGTTGCCCACGCGACGGGCTGGCAGTGCGGGGCATACATCATGCCGGACGGCGAGGTTATCGGAACGCCGGAACATCCGGTGCTGTTCAACGGCCGCAGCTCGGCGGCGGCCGGCTACACCGTCAAAGGCACCGCTGAGGACTGGCGCGGCAGCGTGGCGCACCTGGTAGCCGGTAACTACTCCATGATGACTGCGACCGCCGCAGCGCTGGCGGCGCCGCTGATTGGCCTGGCGGGCGCCGATGGCTTCGGGATCCACTTCTATGAGCAGTCGAGCGCGGGCAAGACCACCACGGCGAACGTGGCCAGCAGCCTGTATGGCAACCCGGATTTACTGCGTCTGACGTGGTACGGCACGGCGCTGGGGCTGGCGAACGAAGCCGCCGCACACAATGACGGCCTGATGCCGCTGGATGAGGTCGGACAGGGATCCGACCCGGTAAGCGTGTCGCAGTCTGCCTATGCGCTTTTTAACGGGGTGGGGAAGCTGCAGGGTGCGAAGGAGGGCGGCAACCGGGACTTAAAGCGCTGGCGGACCGTGGCAATCAGCACCGGCGAGATGGATTTGGAAACCTTCATCGCGGGCGCCGGCCGCAGGACCAAAGCCGGGCAGCTGGTGCGGCTGCTGAATATCCCGCTGAGTAAGGCGGTTCACTTCCACGAGCACCGGAACGGGAAGCAGCATGCGGATGCGCTGAAGGAGGCATACCAGCACCACCACGGCGCCGCTGGGCGGCTGTGGATTAAGTGGCTGGCCGACCACCAGCAGCAGGCTACAGAAGCTGTCCGGGAGTGTGAGGCCCGCTGGCGCAGCCTGATACCTGCAGACTACGGCGAGCAGGTACATCGCGTAGCCGCCAGGTTCGCTATTCTGGAGGCGGCGTTGCTGCTGAGCGCCGGCATCACCGGCTGGGATGCACAGACCTGCCGGGATGCGGTACAGCACAGCTATAACGCCTGGCTGCGGGAGTTCGGCACCGGCAACAAAGAGCATCAGCAGATCATCGAGCAAACGGAGGCGTTTCTTAACGCCTACGGCCTGAGCCGGTTTGCACCGTTTCCTTACAGCCCGGCCGACCTGCCAATAAAAGAACTAGCCGGCTACCGGCGGCGCCAGGGGGAACACGACGAGAGCCCGATATCGTTCTATACGTTCCCGGCAACGTTCGAGAAGGAAATCGCCGCGGGCTTTAATCACAAGCAGTTTGCCGAAGTACTGAAAAGAGCGGGAATGCTGACGCCGCCGAGCAGCGGACGCGGATATCAGCGCAAGTCTCCACGTATCCAGGGGAGGCAGATCAACGTTTACGTCCTCAACTACCTGCCGGAGGACTACAACCAGCCAGAGGAATAGTATTTCTCACATACGAGTAAAAAGTGTTGGTTCAGTTGGTTCAGTTGGTTCAGTAATTAAAGGTTACTGTTTTATAAGCATTTTAATTATGAATCTGAACCAACACTGAACCAACAAATGCCTGTTTTGAACCAACGCCAGCGCGTAGAGTTTTTTCCCTGGCAGGCGGTGAACCAACAGAATGCCCCGCTGAACCAACGCAAAATTGCTGAAGTTGGTTCAGGAAAACCCAGTAACGGCGCGGGCTGGCGGGCAGTGAACCAACTGAACCAACTGAACCAACACTATTTCTGTTTATTATCAGAAAAAAAACAGAGACTGGCCGAGAGAGGTGAGCATGGCAGCACAAATTTCAGCATACGGGCGGCTGGTGGCCGACCCTGAGACCCGGACAACGGGAAAAGGTACGAGCATGGCTATGGCCCGGCTGGCGGTATCGCTGCCGTGCAATGCCGCAGCGGACGGGCAGGCTACCTTCTGGCTGGGCGTCATTGCCTTTGGGAAGCAGGCCGATGCGCTGGCCAAGCACCAGAAAGGCGATCTCGTCAGCGTGGCGGGCAATATGCAGATCAATCAGTGGACGGGCCAGGATGGCGGCACCCAGCAGGGTTACCAGGTACTGGCCGACAGTGTGATCAGCGCCAGAACAGCCCGCCCCGGAGGCAGACAGGGGCAGCAGGGGCAAGCAACAGACGCGCTACGGCGTGCGCAGCAGCAACCGGCCCCGCCGGGCTATGAGGACTACGACCAGACGCCGCCATTTGATGACAGCATACCGCTCTGAGGGGGATCGTAACATCGTAAACGACAGCAAGGCAGAAGCACTTGAAGTTAAGGGGCTGTATCGCCGGGCCGCCACCCGCTTGATTGATGTTATGTGGTGCTGTACGGAAGATGACGACCGGGATTGGGTGCGGCAGCGCCGGGATGATTGTCTTCAGAAGGTGAGGCGCCCACCGGCCAAACCTGACGACTACGGTGGACTGCAGGCGTCGGCGACTCGGACGCAGGACAGGATGGGGATCGGTAGGCCGAACGGGGAGGTGTTCAGGATGAAGGGAAGAAAGTTTGGCATCCTGGCGGGTAATTCGCATTCGAGCCTGTATTTCAGTGATAGGATGCTTTTCTACTCTGGGATGAAGGGATAAAACGATGAAATATTTGACAGGGCTACTGTTCTTATCGGTGATGGTCATTGCTGGATGTGGCGACACTCCAGATTCTCAGCTAATCAATGATGCTCATGAGTCCGTAAAAAAAGAGTTGGCAAAAAAGTACAAGCCTGGAGAGTGCCAAAAATGGCAGTTTATGGAAAGTTCAGGCGTCATCAAGGCTGGAGCCTCAAAGTTGATATGTGATAGCGAGTTTAACATCGACAAGGGATTGCGTTTTAGTGAGGAAAAAGTGTATAGGCATGACGGATTTAATGCGGTATGCGGGAAAGTATCTGGCTATACAGATGTAGGAAAAATTAGCGGAGAATATATTTTCACGGACAAACAGGCTGATAATGTAATTATAAAAGCGTCAAAGTCGGAGCTTGCTATGGTCAACAATGAGACTAGCCGTAAACTACAGAAGTTATATGATGATCTTTTCAACCTCGAAATGAAAAATTGTAAGTGAAGTAACAACGAAATTTTATAACTAAAAATCAAAAGAACCCTGCTAAGACGGGGTTTTTTATCGCCTGAAAACAAGAGAAATCGATCGTGACCATAAAATAATCATTTCAATTTGAGCAATGTATTGTGTGAGTGTTGACAAAATTGCAAGTATAATCACTGTATAAATATCAGGAGGTACGCAATGGCAACACCATCCGTAAAACCCGTTCTTCTCAGTATGGAACAGATCGAGAAACTCCGTACGCTGCAGGAAAATGAACGGAAGAAATCACCGCTGGGCATTGCTCCCACCATCCACGTTATCGCGCGTCAGTTGATGGAACGCGCTTTAAGCACAGAAATGGAGGCGTAATGGAACAACTACAACGACTGGCAGAGGCTATCGCTGAAACCTACATTCGCGATCTGCGCCGGGAAACGGGAGATAATGTTATTACCGTTGATGGCGTCAGCGGCAATGTTGAAACGCACCTTTTAGCCGCGGGGCTGGTGGATAACTCAGTTTCAGCAGCCAAAAACCAATACGGGGCGACATTTGAACGTGAAGCATATCAAATGTTACTGCGGTTAATTTCTCTCGATGGCCCGGAGTATCGGCTGACTGAGCATGGTGCTTACGTCATCACCTTCATGACGACTAAGGCTTTAAAAAAACAGTCTTCCACGACAGTACACTGAGGTGCGTATGAGTAATAATTTTGGTAATTATTACATTGAAATTGACGCTGATGTCTTACCGTTCCTCAAGGGGATGGACAAGGTACAGAGCACTCTTGATGCTCTTTCGGCTGATTCGAAAAATGGCAGTAAAGCCTTTGATAATTTGAGCTCGTCCGTATCTAGTGCCGGAACCTCATTTAGTGAACTTGCTGGCTACGCCCGCTCAATGGATAGCTCGCTCAAAACCTTAAACTCAAATGTGAATGCCATCACGCGGGCTATGCAGGAAGCTGGTTCAAGTGCCGGCGGCGCTGGTGCTGAGTTTACTAGGGCAGAGGCTATCCTTGAGAACCTGGGGAACCAATTGGCAATTCTCGACGAAGCCCAAGAAAACGGCGCACGTAGCGCAGCAATCCTCGCTGCACAGATCCGGGCGGGCTCGAAGGCCACCGATGAAGAGAAGCAGAAAATCGGCGAGCTTACCGGGCGACTCTATGACATGAAAACGGGAGTTGATACCGGAGCCAAAAGCCACGGCAACTGGAAAAACACCATGCAGCAGGCCGGGTATCAGGTTCAGGATTTTGTTGTGCAGGTTCAGGGTGGGCAGTCTGCGCTGGTGGCCTTTGCGCAGCAGGGCTCTCAGTTGGCCGGTGCTTTTGGCCCCGGCGGTGCTGTACTCGGTGCCGTTATCGCTATTGGTTCCGCGGTGGCCGGTACGCTTGTAGCGTCTTTGGGTAAGGGTAAGGATGCGATGGAAGCGCTTCAGGACGCCACGAAAACGCTCGACGATGTAATGACGGTATCGAGTAATGGCGTGGCGGCGCTATCAGATAAATATGCTGAAATGGCCCGTATTAACCTTTCTGTCGCAACAGCCATGAAAAAGCAGGCTGAGTTAGAGGTAAGCAATGCGCTGGCAAAGCTACCATCACAGATTAAAGATGTGACAACTGAGTTTATTACGTTGACTGACAGGATTACCTCCGGATTTTCTGGCGCATCTCCTAGCATTAGATTGTTCAACGCAAACCTGAAGTACCTCGGGGTTACAACAGACGATTATGGACAAGCAGTCCAGCAGGCCATGTCTAAAGGCCTGGATTTTCAGACAATAACTCTTTCAATGGCAGGTACAGTTGATGCGATAGCTGAGCGTTTTGGATGGACGAGCGATCAAGCTTTTCTATTCACTAAAAAACTCTCTGAGGTTAGCAATAAGGCAGCGCCGGCCACTGATGATCTAATAGCACTAAATAATATCATTTTAAGCAACGGAAGCAGTACGCAAAAAGGGAGTGAGCAAACAGCCATATACTCCCGAAAGATGTTAGATATGGCTAGCAGTGCGGTAACAGCAGAGGCAAAGCTGGCGCAACTACGAGCCATTACAATCAGCCTCAGCGACAGCCAGGCTAAGGCCTTGCAGCAGGCCCGCCAGGAGCTTTTCATCACTAAACAGACTGGAGAGGCCAAACAGCAGGCGCAGGCATGGCGTGACGCTGAACGGCAGGGACTTAAAGCCGGTACGCAAGCTTTCAGAGAATACTATCAGGTTAAGCTCCAGACATATAAGCAGCAGGAAGCCAACGCCGAAGCCGCTAAAAACGAGCGAAACGCACAGAGCGAAGCTAATTCGGCAGCAAAACAAGCAGGTACTCAGGCAGAACGGAATGCCCGTATCCTTGAGGATTATCAGCAGAGGGCGGCTTTGTCTGCTGACTCCACCAGCGACCTCTCCCGCGAGCAGGCGATACTGGCGGCGAAGCAAAAACTAATTAACCCAACGCCCCAGCAGGTCGCTCAGGTTGAAAGAGACGCAGCAGCGGTATGGGATAAGGCCGCTGCCCTGAAAGCACAGAATGCGGTTCCTGAGCGCAAGGAGAACGCCGACTATGCCGCCCAGCGTAAGGCACTCGACAGTCTGAAAGACCAGAAGAACGCCAATGGTGAGCTGATAATCTCACAGGAGCAGTACAACCGCGCCTCAGAGCAGTTGGAGGAGCAGCACCAGGTAAACCTCGCCAAAATCCGCGCACAGCAGGTCGTGAGCCCGACGCAGGAGGCGCAGGGACAGATAAACCCAGTTCAACAACTGGCTAATCAGCACGCCCAACAAATCGCGTTAATACAGCAATTCGAGACACAGAAGGGCCAGCTAACCCAGCGCGGCATCGAGCTGATGAACGCGGCGAATAAACAGTATGAGCAGCAGCGAATCGCCGCGCAGTGGGAGATCTACCGCAATCAAAGCCTGAGTAATGAAGCGCTGGCGGCATCGTTTGATGCGCTGGCCGGGAATGCTTCTAACGCCCTTACCGGTGTGGTAACGGGGAGTATGAGCGCTCAGGAGGCGATGCGCTCTTTATCCAGCACTGTGCTGAATAGCCTGATTAACTCCTTCGTCCAGATGGGCGTTGAGTGGGCTAAAAACGCCATTATGGGGGCTACCACTCAGCAGGCTGCCATTATCGCCACTTCTGCGGTTCAAAATGCTGCCGTGGCTACTCAGGTTGGCGTTTCTACTGCCGCAGCCGCTACAACAACTGCTGCATGGACGCCTGCAGCGCTAATGGCATCGATAGCATCTATGGGTACTGCGGCTAAGATTGGCTTGGGTGCTTTACTCGGTGTTATGGCTATGGGTATTGCTGGCGGCCGTAAGAATGGCGGCTCGGTATCATCCGGCAATATTTACCCTGTAGGCGAAGGAAACCTCCCGGAGTTCATGCAGACCAGCAAAGGTCTATTCATGATCCCTGGTGATGATGGTCGAGTATTCAGTAACAAGGATGTGACAAGCGGCTCTCCGAGCATCAAGAGAGCGTCAACCGGTAAAGAATATCTCCCGGCATCCTCCGCATCATCCAGCCAGGCAGAAAGCCGCACTGAACGACCGATACAGGTCAACATAACCCTTATCGACCAGACCACCGGCAATCAGCACAACATCACTGGCACTGAAGCTTTCCAGCAAGGTGACGTTGTGACAGTTACTGGATGGCTGAATGACGTAGATACCGCCGGCCCAATGTCTACAGCATTCGCAGATGCTCACGGACTAAGAAGGCAGGCAAGGGGGGCTTTTTAAAGTTGACCCGAGGGGGATGGTTTATCGCCCCCCCTTTTGTTACGCGGGACTGCTTTATGAATGGCATTTTCACAGGACAGAAATAAGAACTTTTTTTCGTGTAAACGCAGCCAGTAAACAACCTACCCCATGAGAGGGTGACAAAAGTTGACATCGAAAGGCGATCCCGTGACTAACGACGAAAAGCGAAAACTATACCGCGCGTGGGCTGATGATATCGGCGGCGGAACATCTTTCCCGGACGCCTGCAGGGATATGACGTGCGGAGCGACGACGAGGAAAGGGACGCCGTGCAAAATGACGGCGCTTTACGCTTCTGGGCGCTGCAAGTTACACGGCGGTATGAGTACCGGCGCAAAGACACCAGAAGGCAAGGCGCGGCAGTTAGAGGGGCTCCGCCGCTGGCTGGAGAGAAAGCGGCAGGCCACCAGCCAGGGTGACAATACGCAGTAAGGTTCGCGCTGATGGTACGCAGTACGCAGAAAGGTACGCAGCAAAAAGAAGGTTTTTTCAGTGCGTACTTGTTTAAGTGTGTTCTGCGCGTGGCGATGTAAGTCAATGATTAGGCTTAATTATAGCGAAGAGCGATAATCGGGGTAGCGAATATGGGCATTAAAGGCAGGGGCATGAACAATATTCGGCGCAACATCAATGCGCTGGTGAGGGACATCACCGGGCGGCGCTTACCGCGTGCAATGACAGCCGCCTTGCATGAAGGTGGGCTCGTAGCAGCAATCTATACGCCAGTTGATACCAGCACCCTGATTAACTCGCAGTTTAAAGAGGTTATCACCAACGGAACGCGCATCACTGGCCGCATCGGATATTCAGCGAATTACGCAATCTATGTCGCAGATCCGAATATCCCGCAGAAGTTCACCCTCCCCAGGGCCAGGAAGGAGTTTTTGCAGCATGGTGTTGCTGATGCAAAACCGCAGATGGAGGCAGCTTTCCTGCGAGAATTATCAAAACGCTGATTGCGGAGAAAACGAAACCGCTTACCCCATGAGTGGTTAACAATTATTAAGGTTACAGCAGCGATTATTAGGCCGTATCCTCAGTAACCAATTGTGCAGAACTCATATGATTTCGTATTCATTTGCGGATTTTTTAGCGGAGATCTGAGCCAATGAGAGAGCAGACGCGGGTTTACACCTCTGCGCTACCACGAATTAACCTCCAATTTCTGGCAAATCTGCAAAGCAGGCTGGTGGATTCGAGCCCGAAAACACACATTTTTTGTGATACCGAGAGCGGAAGGGTGTGCTTCTCTCTGGCCTCTGGTGGATACAGCGCGACAATCAACGGGGTAACGCGGGTTATTGGCATCACGATCACCCGGGTAGGTTTTGGCTATCGGCGATGGTACATTTGCCCGCATTGTGGTGGCCGGGTTGCGAAATTATTTATTGGCCGGAAGGATGTAGGGTGTCGTAAATGCTGGAGCCTTCACTATGCCAGCCAGAGTGAAGATGAGATCGCTCGCTTACGGCGCAGTGTGTGGAAGCAGAGGCATGATATATGGGGGGATGATTACCCACCCGCGGGCAGCCTGCTAAATAGCCCGCTCAAGTTTCCGAAGCCTGCCGGCATGAGATGGGATACCTTCGAGAAAAAGCGCTCTCGACTGCTAAAGACTGAATCAGCTTACTGGCGGCTGAAAGAACCGAGGGACGCTAAAGGGTTTGCTCGGGTGATACGCAAAGTGGAGGCGTCAATTCGGTCATTTGAACGGGCATCGAAAAAGGCTACCCCATGAGCACGCTAAGATTGCCCTAACGCTTACCCCATGATCACGGCACGATAAAGAGCGCCACCGCCGCAGGTTGAGCGCACAAGCCTACCAGTGGAAGAAGCCAGCGCCGCGCAGGTAGATACGGGATTATTCCGCATGTAACTTATGCTTATTAAGCAAATTACCTTTATTCACCTTTACAGAATTGTGAGTGCGTCAGTATCGTTATCCTTCCGATTCGCATTTATTCAGGATTTGCATGTACCAGCTAAAGATAACCATCCGAGACAGCAAACCACCAATATGGCGGCGTGTGCTGGTTCCAGAGCAAATCCCCTTTAGTGAACTTCACGCGGTGATCCAGTTGGCTTTTGGCTGGAATGACGAACATCTGTATATGTTCGAGAAAGGCCGTAAAGGTGATCTAGGTAGCGAGTATCGCGTATGGGGTGAGGGTGAAAGCATGGATAATGCGGCAATCACGCCACTATGGGCGGCGATCCAGAATGAGGGTGACAAGCTGGTTTACACGTATGACTTTGGCGACTGGTGGGATTGCCTTATTGTGCTGGAGAAGCAAACACATGATACCAGCATCCAGCCTGTTAGCTGTTTGCGTGGGAGGGGGACTACCCCGGCGGAAAATTCGGGGGGATTGCATGGTTACAATGAATTGCTCTTACAGGCCAGAGAATCTGATAATCCTGAACAGGCCGAGATACGCAATTTCCTTATGCTGGATATTGAACGCCGGGTTTACGACCTGAACAGCATTAACGACAGATTGCAGGCTCTTAACTGACCCGCCAGCATTCCCCATCAATCGCTTTATCAGCGCCGCCATTATCGCGCACAACGGCACACTGTCCGGGTAAACCGTAGCGCACGACCGTTGCGCTAGTCTCACCGCCGCTTTTTATCTGCCGGGATTCGTACACTGTCACCCGCTCAAGCAACCCACCAGCAACCATACTTTCAAGAGTTCGCCGGGTTGATTCTAGCTGGTGGCGCTTATCGAACGACGCCATGCCATGAAGAAGGTAGGCCACGCCCGACACATCGAACGGCGGCGCACCAATCTCACCCGTCACCCATTCGAGGTTATCCGGCTCAAAGTAGCTGAGTATCTCTTTTTTGCGGCTGGTCATTCTCATGGCTGGCTGATTCCTTATTGTGGGATAGAGGTATCATACAATAAGGCGCAAAAGATAAGAGGCCAGAACAGCAAGCATGAGAGCATAAAATGAGCAGCCAAAGGCAGCACCTCAAAATACCGTGTACACAAGGGTGTACCCACTGAGAAAACGCATTACAAGAAACCCAGCAATCACGGGCATTTGAAGCCGATACTCAATAAACAGATCCAGCATCCTTCATGCGACCTGCAGTGTCGGGGTATGACACCTCTTCACAGACTGGCGCAGAAGAACTGTCAGAGCTATGCGTACAGGGTATGCAGATGATATAGCTCAATATTAGATGGAAATCAGGAGGGGCGATACCTGTGTATTTATCAGGGATACGTGTTAACTCCGTGCTACATCGACACGGTGATCCATTCGCTTCTACCTACTACAGGAATTGGTGGTGATTTTTTGCTGCTTCGATTGATGTTAGGATAAATCCGAGCTGACATAATGAGATTAGGGATATGAAAAAGACACTTTTAGCATGCGTTATTGCCACTAGCCTCTTGGCTGGGTGTGGGCCAAAGGATTTAACCCCGGAGCAGAAGCAGGAAGTTGCAAGTCTCCGTAGCGAACTGGCTAAGGCTGAACAAGAAATTGTCGAGGCTAAATCACAGCAGGGGCAGTATACTGGGGGATTAATTAGAAATCTTATAACAGCCAGACTTGAAGTCTTAGGGACTAATAAAGCCCTTTTGGAGCAGCGTATTAACGCGATTGAGTCGGGGGCTAAGATTGAGATATCTGTTAGCGGTGTTAAACCAAATCCTGAAGCAGCGGCGGCATTAAAAACTGAAATTGAAACTCTTGATACACAGATTGCCGATGCTAAGAAAGATGCAAGTCAGTACAGTGGTGGTCTGCTACAGGCACTGAAACTATCTGCTATTGCGACGCAGGAGCAAACAAGGGCGATGCTTCAACAGAGATACCTTTCGGCAACGTATGGGTTAGCTGAAGTGAAAGTACCTAATGAGCAAGCAAACGAAGCAATCACAGAAAAACAAGCAGACAAAGCAGAACCCCATTCCACCAGAACGCCGTTACTTCCACCAGGTGAAGGACCATTCGGTTTAGAGGCCGGTTTGTCTAAGAAAAATATTGAAGACATGATTGGTGAAGAGCTTGAGCCAATGGCGAATAATGTCAATCTTTATACGGCTAACTCTTTACCCAAAATGAATGCTGGCTTTGAGGCGTATGGGCTGTTGATATCTCCAACAGTAGGGCTATGCCAAATAAGAGCTCTTGGGAAAGATATTGATACAGATAGTTATGGCTTTACTATCAAGTCAAGATTTAAAGATCTCATGGAGTCACTATCTTCTATCTATGGAAAGGCCAAGGAAAATGACTTCCTTCTGGCTGGTTCAATATGGAAAGACCCCAGAGACTGGATGATGGGATTGTATAAGCATGAAAGATATTTGTCAGCTGAGTGGAAAGGAACTGCAGAGGCTCCACTAAAAAGTAAATTAACTTCCGTATCGATCGAAGCTAGAGCAAACAGTTCTGATAAAGGATATATCTTCCTTCAGTATAATTTCAATAACTATGATGTTTGTGAAACTGAGGTTGAAGCAGCGAAAAAAAGCTCTCTTTGAATAACCAGAAAAATGCGAGCCCTGTTATCACAGGGCTCTGATTATGTTTTGCTAATTAGCCTGTTATGTGTTCGGTAGTTACAAAAGCCCTGAAAGAAAAAGAGATATAAGGTTTGACAAAGGATTACCTGATAGCGGCCTACTTGACAGCAATTGCTATCTGGCCAGTCACCCTGGCGTTAATTGGTCTCTCTGCAGGAGTGGCATTCTTTACAAGGTGCAGGGTGATGGGCGTTGTCCTCGTCGTTCTGTTCATGCTGGTCACCGTTGCTGCGTAGCAGTTTGAGCATTACATGTAGAATCATACTGCCCCATGAAAATGCCCATATTTTATTTATAGGCAGAAACGGTGTGTTCTGGCTATGTATGGCAGAAATGGTGTGTTCTGCCTATAGATAGGCAGGTTTGACGTGTTCTGGGGCTTTGTTGAATAAATCGAACTTTTGCTGAGTTGAAGGATCAGATCACGCATCTTCCCGACAACGCAGACCGTTCCG
>PPYF01267778.1_pt1 | contig 21344 bp, 16 predicted proteins | sample 1559871 | NCBI WGS metagenome assembly PPYF01 (sample SAMN08240021, study PRJNA423297) | Human gut metagenome, whole genome shotgun sequencing project.
GCGCGCACCTCCGGGGGCAGGCTGAACAGGAACAGCACCCCCACGGGAACCTGCGCCAGCGAGACGAAGAAAAACCAGTCCAGCCCCCGGCGGAAACGGCGTCCGGCCCCGTCAGCCCCGGAATCCGAGCCGGAGTCCCCAGCGGGTCCGGCTCCGGTGCGGCGGGCGATCCACCGGGCGCGCCACGCCATCGTCAGCCCGCCCACGGCCAGCGAGGCCAGTATGATATGGAGATAACGCGGGAACAGGGTGGCGTCGCGGAGGTTGAGGATGGTCCCGTGCGGTTCGGAGAACCATTGGAACCAGAGGGCGGGGCGCAGCATCAGTGTACTGGCGTTGGTCAGCAGAAAGGCGGTCATGAGCAGCAGGAGGGCCGTCAGGATCAGCACCGGCGTACGCCGGGCCGGGTTGACCGCGCCGTCGCTCACATACAGCCCGTAGTAGCCGAGCATGACGAACAGGACGACGGCCAGCCACCATACGGCCATGAGCACGATGCCGGGATAAAGGAAATGTCCGTACAACACCTGCAAAAACAGGAAGGGGGCGATGCCGAAGTTCACGGCCAGCGCAAGCGCCTTGGGCAGGAAGGCCACCCCGCCCGGCGTGTCCGAAGCGGCCCCCCGGCGGTCGAGAATCGCCAGCAGCACCGAACCGAGCAGGATGTTGACCAGCACCAGATGCGCGAAAAACGTCAGCACCAGCAGGCTGTCCAACAGGCCGGACGGCGCGGGCAACGCCATTGCGGGCGGAACCAGCCCGGCCCCCGCCGGCGCGGCCTGAGCCGCCGAGGCCCACCCGACCGCCGCAACGGCAATGCCTATCCGTTTTGTGTCGATCATGCGTCGTTCCTTTCGTCTCCCGGAAGCGAAAAACCGTTCCGGGCATATGCCCCGATGTACCCCACCGCCAACGCGTTTTCCATTATAGACCTAGGGGATGCTCGTCAGTTTTCGGGAATACGTCAGATTCGTCCCGACAGACGGGACCCCAATGTAGCCGAATACGGGCCAAACAGGCGTCAGAAGCCATAGCAAAAGCCCCTCCCCGTTTGTCTACCGGGAAGGGGCTTCTTTGTGCGTTGAATGGACAACTCTCCGAATGAAGCGTCACCACGGGAGCCCCCACTCCACGCGGGAAAGGAGCTGCCGCACGCCGGACAGTCAAAGCTCTTCCCGCATCACCGTCCCGCTCCCTCCCTGACCCGCAAGCCCATTTCAGCCGGAACACGGTGCGGGATGGGGAGGTGCGGATCAAGTCGCAGGCGCAATGGGAAGCCTGCCTTCAGGAATGGGAAGAAATTCATGCGGATCGCTCCGCAACAGGCCGTACCGGATTTCGTTTCGGGACAGGAGAGGGCGTACGGGAAAGCCGGATGCCGGAGCGAAACAGCGCGCTTTTTCGGGAACGTCGGTCCGTCCCGGCAAAAGGCCTTAAACGAAAGCCCGCTACGCTCCCGGAAGGTGTTGGGGCGATCTTGCGGGAACGTCTTCCGGCTTCGGCTTCTGCTGGCGTTTTTTGAATGTCGGCGGTGGGATGCACGGTTCGGCACTCATGGTCCGTTAGAAGAAAAAAGCGGAGGCCGGGGTGGTGTCTCGGCGTTTTTTCGGGTATTGTGGTGCCCTCGTTCCTGTTTGTCACATCGAGTACGAAGGAAGTGCACTATGAGCCTCTATTTTTCCGTCAGCGATCCCTCGGGCAAGTTCCTTTCCGCAACCGAATTGCTTGACCCGTCCGTTCAGGCCATGAAGGAAGCCTCGGAAAAGACCTCCGGCGTTTTCACGCTGTCCTTTTCCAAAGATCACTGTTTTTGGCATCCTTTCATGGAAGCCAAGGACGGACGCGTCTCCGTCACGGATTCGATCCTGTATGCGGATGCCCAGAAATTCAACGACATGGCGAAAAGCTGGCGCACGGAATAGCGACGGCCCGTCCTCGCGTTCCGGCGACAGCGGCGTCCCGTCCGCGCAATCCGCAGCCCCATAGAGCCCGCGCTCTGAAGAGCCATTTCCGGTACGGACACGCCGTTCCCGAACATCCTCGCATACGGTGAAATCCCCCTTTCAGACGCCTGTCAGGGGGATTTTTCGCATCCTGCGCCCCTCTCCGGGCGTTACCTTCCCCGATAAGGAATACCCGACATGAACTCCCTGCTGCTCCGTTCCCTGCTCGTCCTGTGCCTTCCGGCTCTGACGGCGGCCTGCGCTCCGCCCGAGCCCGTGCCGTCCGACGCCACCCCCCGCTCTCCGATAGCCATGCCCAATCCCTTCGTTTCCTACGACAATCTGGAAACGGCACGGGCGGCGTTCGGCGCGCCGTTCGCCGTCCCGTCCACCCCGGAAGGCTACCGGCTGACCCGCATCGCCGTCACCCGCACGGGAAACGCCGCGCTGGCGCAACTCCTGTACGAACAGGGCGTCAGGCAGGTCCTCTACCGCGTGACCCCGACGCCGGACGACGGCGATCAGGATGCGCGGATGACGCGGATCAGCGGCGACTACAACCGGTACGCGGAACACGGCACCCTGAACGTGGGGCCGAACGCCGTGGCCACGCGCGGACGGGACGGCGCGATCTTCGCGGCCTATTGGGAACGCGGCGGCTTCAGCCATTCCCTGACGGCCCGCTACGGCCTGCCGCCCGCTCAGGTCCGAGCCATCGTGGAAAGCGTCACCGACTGAGCGGCGGACGCGGGCGGCGCACCGTCTCCGTCTGCTCCCCGTAGATACGCGCACAGTGCGGAAGGCCGGGAAACGAATGTTCCCCCGCGCGGTTCCCAAGGCCGCCGCATGGGAGCGTTCCCCGCGGAGGGCACGCTGGACGCGGCGGAAAGCGCTGCCCGGAGGAGACAGCTTATCATGGCGTTCTCAGGGCCGTATGGCTACCACAACGGTACAGGCTCCAAAACGTTTTTCCCATAACGGGACACACGCTTGGACGGGCATGGCCCAACCGTAACCGACAGGAGAACCACTGTGAGAACGATCCTGATCCCCCTTTCCGTCGCCATTGCGCTCTTTTCCTTCAGCGCCGCGTTTGCCGCCGACGATGCGGCGGCCCTCTTCAAGACCCATTGTCAGAGCTGTCACGGGGCCGACGGAGGCCGCGCGCCCTCCAAGGGCGTCGAACCCATCAAGGGGCAAAGCGCCGCCGACCTGCTCAAGAAACTTGAAGGCTACAAGGACGGCACCTTCGGCGGCGCGCGCAAGATGACCATGGAAAACGTCGTCAAGCGCCTCTCGGACGAGCAGTTGAAGGCGTTGGCCGACTACTCCGCCACGCTGTAGCGAACGTTTCCCGGTGCGGACGAAAGGGGCGGAACCTCGGTTCCGCCCCTTTCGCGTCTTGCGGAAGCCAGCCGCCCGGAACGTCCGGGAGCCGCACGCACCGCCATCCTTCGCAGGCTGCGGGGGAACCGGACCGCCCTCCGAAGAAGGCGGCCCGGACGGCTACACCAGACTGCCGCCCTTTTTGGCGTATTTCAGGATGCCCTCGGCGCAGCGGTAGCCCAGCGCGCCCACCGTGCCCGTGGGGTTACAGCCGCCGTTGTGGGGGAAATTGCCCGCGCCGACCACGAACAGGTTTTCGGCGTCCCAGTGTTGCAGGTAGGAGTTGACCACGCTGTTGTCCGGGCTCGTGCCCGTGATCGTCCCGCCCGTGGTGTGCGTGGTCTGGTACGGCACGATGTTGTAGTCCTTGCCGTTGGGTTTGCTGGTCACGACCTTGGGATTCATGGCCTTGGCGATCTCCTCGATCTTCTTGGCGACGAACGCGAACAGGGCGCGGTCCTGATCCGTGAAATTGTAGGTCATCCGCAGCAGCGGCAGGCCGTAGGCGTCCTTGTACGTATCGTCCAGCGACAGATAGTTGGTCCGGTAGGCAATAGACGCGCCCTGCGCGCCGATGCCCAGCGTCCGGTTGAAGTTGTACGCGGACGCCTTCTTGAACTTCGATCCCCAGCCGGGCGTATCCGGGGGGACGGCGTTGCTCTCGATGGGCCGTTTGCCGGTCTGGGTCAGCGAGATGACGCCGCCGTGGATGAAGTCGAGATCGGCGTGGTTGAAGTTGTCGGCGTTGTAGTCGTCAAGGCACATGCCGAGCGCGCCCGCCCCGGCGAACAGGTTCATGGGGTCGGGGAAAAACAGCGTGGAACCGGGCGTGATCTGGTAACAGAAGCCCCTGCCGAGCTGGCCGCGCCCGGTCTTCGGATCGTACGGCTCGCCGATCCCGGAAACCATCAGCAGCTTGGCGTTGTTCATCGTAAAACTGGTGAGCACGACCACGTCCGCCGGCTGGATGAACTCCTCGAAGGTCAGGGTATCCACATAGCGCACGCCGGTCACGCGGTCGCCCTTTTTGAGAATTTCCACCACGTTGGCGCGGCAGCGGATGTCGCACTTCCCCGTTTTTTCGGCCACCGGGATAAAGGTGTTGGTGGGCTGCGCCTTGGCGTCGTACTCGCAGGCGAAACGTTCGCAGAACCCGCAGTACATGCAGGGATTGTGCACCATACCGTCCGGCGTGGTGTAGGACTCGGAGGCGATGGCCGCCGGGATCATATAGGGATGGCAGCCCGTCTTTTTGGCCGCCGTCTCGAACTTGGCGAGCACGGGAGTCTTGATCAGCGGCGGCATGGGGTAGGGTTTGGAGCGTTTGCCGTCGAAGGGTCCGGGTTCGCCGGAAACGCCGATGGCCAGCTCGAAGGCGGTGTAGTACGGCTCCATCTCCTCGTAGGAAAGCGGGTAGTCCTGCAACTGGTAGTCCGGCCCGAGCTTGTTCTTGCCGTACCGTTCGTCCGTCAGCGTCTTGATCCGAAAGTCGTAGGGCGAGAAGCGGAAGTTCATGCCGTTCCAGTGCGTGCCCGCGCCGCCGAGGCCGTCCCCGAGCAGGAAGGAGCCGAGCCTGCGCATGGGCAGGGCCCGCATGGCTTCCGTGTTGCGGAACGTGATGGTTTCGCGGGAAAGGTCCTGCATGAGCGCGTAGTTGACGGCGTACCGCCATTCGTCGTGCATTTCCTGAAAATCCTCCAGCCCCCGGCGTTCGCCGCGCTCAAGCCCGACGCCGGACAGCCCGGCCTTGGCGCATTCGGCGAGCACGAGGCCCCCGAGAAAGCCCACGCCCACGGTGACCACATCCACCTTCTTCAATGTCTTGGCCATGTCGTTTTCCTCGCTCTATTGCATGCTGGACAGGGATACGGGGTCTATCTTCTGGAACGTGTCGCTGGTCATCAGATACTCGTAGGCCATCTGCGCGCCGGGGTATTCCTTCATGCGCCAGCCGTTCATGTCGTTGTTGCCGTTGTAAAGGGGATCGGCATACGCGCCCGCCAGCACGGCGGACTTGAGCAGCGAGAAGAACTGTGCGGAGGAGAAGCCCTGCGTGGGGAGCTTGCCCGCCTCGCAGTCGGTGAGGACGGCGTCCTGCTGCGCGCCGTCCAGCTTGGGGAAGTCCTTTCCGAAGCGTTCGCGGGCGGCGGCGTTCAGCGCCTCCAGCCCCTGCCGGAAGAGGTCGCGGCGCAGCAGCGCGGTCTGCGTGCCCTGCGTGGGCGCACCGGGAAAATACGGCCCGTCGTTGTACTCGCGGGCGTTGTAGCCGTAGGCTCCGGCAAGCTGGTTGTCGATGAAATAGGGAACGGCCAGTTCCTTCGCGCCGGGCCCGGTTTCGTCCTTGGGGAAAATCCGCTCGGCGGCGTCGGCCAGCGTGGAAAACTCCAGTTCGCTGGCGAAGAACATCCAGCCCCGGTTCAGAGGATTGCCCTGCGCCGCCGCGTGGCCCGCGTGGGTCCCCTCCGCCGCCAGAGAAACCGTTGAAAAACCAAGGGCCGCCGCTGCCCCGGTCACCAGACCGGTGTACTGGAGAAATCTGCGTCTGCTGAGGTCCTTTTCGTCAGGCATGTGCACGCCTCCTTTTCGTCCGACGCTACAACGCCACCATGAATATAACTATGATTTTTGCGGGTTACGCGTCTTCCCGCACAAGCGCCCCGATCCGGAGAGGCCCGACGGTAAGGATGTGGGAAAAGGGAAACGCCCGCCCGCCGGAAGCGGCCTGCGCCGCCTATGACCGCCTTGCACCTCCCCCGCATGCGGGAGGGGCAAGGCTCGCCCATCCGGCGCGCCCGGCCCCGGAGCATTCCGCAGTCGCGGGAAAGCCCGGTACCGATGGGTTTCCCAAGCCGGAACACGCCGCGCCTTCCGACCGGAGGGGCGGCCCGTTGCCCGTCCCGGCCCCGCCGTACCGTCCTCCCCGTACCGGTTGCCATCCGTTCCTCGTCTTCCTACGCTGCACACTGCCCCGCCCCATGCAATGGGGCGGAACTTTTTCATCTTTTACGCAGCACAAGGAAGGCACCATGCGGAATCACAAGGACATGACGGCGAAGGAAGCGGTCCGCGCCGCAAAAGAGGAAAGCGGTCTCACCACGGAGCAGATCGCCCGCCGCCTCAACGTCTCGACCGCCGTCATCAAACGGTATCTCAAAGAGGACGACGCCTATTTCCCGAGGCTGGACATCCTCCCGCGCCTGTGTCTCGCCTTGGGCAACACCCTGCTGCTGGACTGGGCCGCGGCCCAGCTCGGACAGGAGTTCGGGGACCGGCGGGAGGAAATGCTCCTCCTTCTGGAAAACGCCATAGCGGTGCTGGAGGAGATGCGTTTCTTCATACGGAAAACGGAGACGCTCACCTGCCGGGAGGGGGAAGAAATCCATGCGGCGCTGGATGAGGCGGGCATCGAGTGCGATCGGGTAAGGGACTTTCTGCCGCGAAGGAACGGCTGCGGCACAAAAAAAGGCATCTGGTGCCCGTTACGGACGTTCTGGCAACACTGCCTTCGCAGGACGCCGAACAGGTAGCCGTTGAGGCAGAGGCGTCCCCCGCCTCTGCCGAACCGCCGGATCGCGCCACGGGAAACGCAATCCGGCGGCATACCGGAACCACCGCCCCGGTGCGGAAAACCGCCCCTTCGGGCGGGGACACCGTTTCCGGGGCCGCGTTCCCGCGCCGGGCGGGTCCCGCCTCAGCGGGCCGCCCCGTATTTCCGGGCGTAGCCCCACAACAGCAGAAACCCCAGCAGGGCGAACAGAGCTCCGATCAGGGCCGTACCGGCGTAACCGTTGCCGGAATCGATGGACAGGCCGCCGCAGTACGCGCCTATCGCGTTCCCGATGTTGAAGCCGACCTGCGCCAGCGCCGCACCGAGCATTTCCCCGCCTCTGGCGTTCTGCAACAGCAGCATCTGCTGCGGAGCGGATACGCCGAACAGGCACGCGGTGCAAAGGAACATGAGCGCCAGCGCGACCGGCGCATGCGCCCCGAAGAAGAACGCCAGCAAAAGCGCGAGACCCATGAGGCCCTGCATGGTCCCCGCGATGCCCGCCGGGGTGAAGCGGATGGACAGCCGCCCGCTGAGGGTGTTGCCTATCACCATGCCCAGCCCGGCCAGCATCATGACCAGCGTCATCCGGGAGGACGGGATGCCCGCCACTTCGCTCATGAACGGCGAAATGTAGCTGTACCAACAGAACATCCCCCCGTTCCCCAGCATGATGGCCGCGAAGATGATCCACGGTCCGGGGAGCTTCAGGAACCGGAACTGGCTCCGAAACCCGGTGTCCTTGAGCCCCGGAAGCCGGGGAACCCAGACGAGCACGCCGACGATGACGAACAGCCCCACGCCGGCGATGATCCCGTAGGCGAGCCGCCACGAAGCCAGTTGGGTGAGCAGCGTCGAGCAGGGAACGCCCGCAAGATTGGCGATGGTCGCACCGGCAATCACGATGGAGACGGCCAGCACGGAAAAGGCCCTGTCCACCAGCTTGTCCGCGACGATGGAGGCCACGCCGAAGTAGGCCCCGTGCGGCAGGCCCGCGACGAACCGCGCGACGATCATCATGGCCGCGTTCGGGGCCAGCGCGGTCAGGGCGTTGCCGAGGATGAACACGATCATGAGTCCCAGCAGGATGCCGCGCAGCGGACGGGAACGCGCCACGAGGACCGTGAGCGGAGCCCCCACGCAGACGCCCAGCGCGTAGGCCGAGATGAATTCCCCGGCATCGGGAATGCTGACGGAAAGGCTTTGCGCGATGGCCGGAAGGATGCCCATGATGGAAAATTCCGACATGCATACGCCGAGGGTGCCCAGAGACAGAGCGAGAAGACTCTTAAAGACGGGATAGCTTATTTTCATAGGTTTCAGAGGGATGACGGTTCAACGAAAGTCCTTTCCGCGTGAAGGAGGTTTCCTCATAATCCTCGGACCGCGTTCCCGCAAGGGCTGAGAAGGCGTCCCGAACGGGTGAGAACGGCCCGAGGAAACGTTTTCAAGGTATCCGGTAAAAGAAAGAGTCCCGATACGACGGGAACGTCCCTGCGGCTGGTGAGGGCGAGCGCAGGATCGGCCCCGGCATGTTCCCGCCCGGCATGAAGAAAGCCCCGCTCGTCCGTACGAACGGGGCCTTGCGGTCGGCCCGCCGCGTCCGGTTCCCGGAACGTGCGCCCGGCGTCGCCGGACGGCATGCTCACGCGGACCGAGCCTGCGGACCTTTCCGTCTCCGCCGCCTACCAGAGCCCCGCCGCTTGGCAGGGCGCCTTGACGAAGGCATTCCCGTTGCCCTGCAACGCTTCGATGCGCTTGGCGCGGGTACATTCCCACGCATCCACCGGATACATCTTGTCCCACGCGTCCATGAGCTGCGTCTGCTGACGGCTCATCCGGTAGCGGGGACCGTAGGCGTCGGCCATGTACTTGTAGGTACGGGCAATCGCCCCACGCGCGCGAACGGGCGGTTCGGCCTTCCTGTCCGCGATCTTCATCTCGCAGGAGCCGAAGTCCGGCTTTTCACCCGGCAGCATCTGGAAGTTGTAGTTCTGGCGCAGCGCGTTGACCGCGCCGACGGCGGGATAGAGGTTGTACAGGTCGGCCTGCATGAACCGGTACTCCCGGTTCACTTTCTCGGCGCACTTGCGCCCCTTGAACGCCTTTCCCCGGTTGTCCACGCACCGGGGATCGCCCTCGCGCCACTCCGCGAACGTCTGCCCGAAGTTCTCGGCGGGAACGACGTGTTCCCACTCCACCTTCCCGGCCCGTTTGGCGTGCTTCGAGGCCGTAAAGCCTTCCGGCAGGGTGACGTTCTTCTTCTCGTCGAACGCGGCCCCGCAATACAGCGTGATCCGGTGATCGTAATAGACCTGCCGTTCCAGCGTCTTCTTGGCCTTGTTGAACGAGTCGTTCCATGCGTTGCCCGCGGCCTGCGCCCCGAACGCCGCCGTCGCCATGACCAGCGCCGCCAACAGGGCGGCCATGATGCTCTTGTACATGCGGATACCTCCAAGGTGTCCGCATGGTATATAGATTTATCTATATAAGACAATACAAAATCTCTCAGATGCGGCCCCACGGGGTACGGCAGGGCGCAACCATACGGGGAGGGAATACGGCCTTCTCTTGAAGAATACGTTGGAATCAAAGGAGTAAGGATGTTTGATCTGAAGCCTGCGGAGAGGTTCCGGCATGCACACGCCGAGGGCACCCGGAACCAGAGCGAGATGGCCCTTCAAGAGAGGATGGCTTCTTTTCAGACGTTGGCCGCCTGCGCGTCGGCGGGCGCTTCGCCCGCACGGGGAACGGCTCCGTCGCCCCTATGCCGGGGCGGCGTGGGAACGCGAATTCGACGGCAAGGCGCGGACCGTATCCAACGGCCACGCCATCGACGCCCCGAACCTGAGAGGCCACACCGGCGTGGGCGAACTGGGCTGAGTCTCAGACCGTCCCCCGCTCCGCCCTGAGCTTCGGCCTCGGCGTACGGGGCTATGCCGGTGAACGCGGGGGCGTCACCGGCAACCTGCACATGGCGTATGCGTTCTGATGCCGTCCGCCTGCGGCGTCCCGGCGGGGTGCGGGGTAAGGACGCGCGGCTTGATGACGTGGGCGGTTTCATGGGCGTTCGGCACGGGTTCCACTCCCGTTCCGACGGGCGGTTCCTTCTTGTTCCGGGAAAGGTCCAACCCCGCATGGGGTGCAAGACACCGCCCCGTTTTCTCCGCAGGCGTGAAAACGCGCGAAGAGGCAGCTCAGGCTTCGGGACGTCCAGTCTCTCCGTGGACGTGAAAAGGCGGCCTGACGCAAAAAGCATTCGGAGCCGGACACGTCAGTCCGGCTCCGAATGCTTTTTCCAGAGCAAATCCTGTATTACGCGCCCCGGACGCCTCTTCCGACCGGGTCAAAGAGTGCGGCAATCGCCTCCACGCATACCCGGACGCATGCTCCGGTTTGTGAAGCCTCAAGCTCCTGTCTACCAGCCTCTTCGCATGCCCGGACGCACGAAGCCCGACGAGGCATCCCGGAACCACGAAACAGGCCGGACCGCTCTACCGCAGATCGGGGGCCGCCCGGTGCAGTCTGAGCAGAATGAAAAACGCGGCGACCTGAACGAGTTGGATGCACAGGTAGCAGGCAAACCAGCCGAAACCCGAATAAAGCACTCCGGGAATGTAGGAGCCCAGCAGTCCGCCGAAATAATAGCAGGAAAGAAACAGCCCGTTGACCATGCCCCGGTCGCCGTGGCCGGAGAGCATGGCCTGATGGTTGATCAGGCCGGGGCAGATGGAATGGACGACGAACTCCCCGAAGGCGATGAGCCAGAGCCCGCCGAACAGGGCCCAGAGGGAAGGGACCGCAAGCGTGAGGCAGGAGACGACATAGACGGCGGAGGCAAAAAGGATGAGGTTTGTGGGCGTCTTGAACAGGCGCATGAGCGGCGCGAGAGACAGCGAGGCCACAAGCCCCACGGAATACCCGAAGTACATGAGCCCGATAAGCCCCTCGGAATGCCCCTGCCCGAGTTCCGCCATACGGAAGGGGATGAGGTTGCCGATGGCGGCGAAGACGAAGATGCCGCAGGCTTCGGCGAAAAAGAGGCTGGGGACGCCCCTGCCCTTCAATACGGCGAGGTATTCGCGGGGACTGTGGAGGCGTGCGCTGGCGTTGCGCATTTCCGGGATGCTGCGGATGAAGAGGAGCGCAAGGAAAAACAAAAAACAGATGCAGGCGAGGGTGGCCCGCCATCCGAACATCTGCGCGGCCCAGCCTCCGATGATCCGGCCGCACAACGAGCCGACAAGATTGGAGGTCACATACCCCGCCAGCGCACGGTTGAGATTCAGGTGACGGAACATGACCGCAATGCCGGACATGACCGCCGTGAGCACCACCGGAACCAGCAGGGCCTGAAACGCACGGATGACGAGAAGGACGAGGAAGGACGGGGCAAACCAGACCCCCACGCCGCTCATGCCCAGCAGGAAGGAGGCCCCCAGAATGGCGCGCCGCACGCCGATGCGGCTGAGCAGCATGCCCACGCAGAGAGGCGAAACGGCGAGCGACAGCATGAACACGCTGACGAGCAGCCCCGTAGACCCCTTGCCCACACCGAAATCCCGGCTCACCGAATTGAACATGGGCTGCGGAGCGTACATCAGCATGTAAACGCAGATCGAAATCAGCAGAAGCCCGGCATAGGTTCTCAGGATCGCATTCTGATGCGTACGAGGATGATCCGACATAATCCCTCTCTGTCTTTTTCAGATGAACTCCCGGAACATGCCCCGACCGAGGCTTCAGGGCGACGGCCCGTAGCGGGCGCAGGAGGCGGACGGCAGCCGCCCGTGCGGCGCGGACCAGCCCATTGCGCCGAGGTCGGCCTTGCCGGACGGTCCCGGTCACGCACCCGGTCCGTTTTCCGCAAAAAACCGGCTCCCCGGAGAAAGGCTTTCCAAGCTCTAATACAAAACAGTTTTCTGTCAATGGAATCACCGCCGCCATGTCAGCCGGGCCATCCCGCCGACAAAACACCGTTTCGGACCATCCGCTTTAAGGCCGCTCACGACGCAAACGCCTGCGGCTGAAGGCTCCGCAGGGTCCCGCCTTCAAGCGGACATTTTGCAGTCAATAAAAAGTTGATTTTTGTTCATGACAAGTTTATTCTGTCCGCAAACAGGAGTACCCGTCATGAGCCTCGAACGTGTCCGCACGCAGCTCGGCAAGTTCGGTCTGGCCAAGCCCAACGATGAAATGGCCGTCGCCGTCCAGCCGATCCTGCCCTATTATCTCTTCAGCGATTCCATTGGAGAAACCTTTCTGATCGCCCGCGCAGACGACGTCAGCCAGCGGCTGAACGAGATTTCGTATCACATGGGAAGACTGACGCCCGAACAGTTCTGGAGCGGGTCGTGGCTCGACAAGGCTCCCCGTTACCGTGGTTTCGACGAACTGTGGGAATCCCTCGCCGCCGAACCGTTCACCGTCAGCGTATCCGTGCCGAAAACGACCGAAAGGCTCTGCATCGGTCGGGCAAAGAAGCTGAACAGGGATTTCTGGCTCTTTGAATCCGAGAGCGGAGAATACGGGCTTGTCCCCGAGCGCGAAACGCGAAGATGGCATATGGAATAGGTGTTTTTGCCCGCGCGTACCGCCCGAACAAGACGGAAAGCCCGGAGAAACAGGCTCCGGGCTTTCGCAAAGGGGCGCGCGGTGACGCGACGCGGACGAACGGGGTGCGCCGCGGGGCGCGCATCCCCGCACGGGGCAACGCGCCGCCTCATCTCGTGGCGGGAATCCGAACCGTGACGCTCCGGTCGCGGACGCGATCCGCATCGGCCCAGTCGTCCGGCGATGCGACCGAACGTTCGCGCACGGTTGCCGTCAGCCCGTCGTCCGCAACGGACAGCAGGGAAAAGCCGTGCGTATCCGTGGCGTCCTTCAGCCGGATGGCGGCGGGCATGACCGTATCGTACAGGATGATCGACTGCCGGAACCCGTCGCCGCCGCCCGGAACAGCGTTCCCGCGCCTGCCGAGATTGCAGGTGAACACGAAACGCACGTCGTCCACCCAGTGCAGTTCGTCACGGATTCCGGGAAGCTGGATGCTCATGTCCATCCGTTCGTCGTACACTCTGAAAAAAGATTCGGGCCGGTCGCCGCTTCCGATGATGAGGACCATCCGGTCGCCCGACGGGCTCCAGATGATGTCGCGGTAGAGGGCCGCGCTTTCAAGGGAAAGGAACCCGATGGCCTCGCCGCGTTCCCCGAAGAACCGGATGCCGATTTCCTCCGCTCCGGCGTCTTCGGCCACGTCATCCCCGATGACGGCCCAGTATCTGGCGCGTCCCTTGAACCCCTCCGGCGCGGTGTACAGATCACAGTCGACCGGAGCCCCGTTCCGGTACGCCTTGCCGTTCCGCAACGCGTAGACGACCTTGCCGCCTCCCGGAAGCGCGAGGGTTTCCTCCATCCGCGCGACGGCCTCTCCGAAGGCCTCCCCCGCCGGATATTCAAGAATAAACGAGGCCCACAGCCTGCCGTCGACCACGCCGTATTCGTGGAACAGACGCCCGCCGCCGTCCTTGCCGCCGCCGTAGGTCAAGGAATACCAGCCGTCGCCGCCCCGGACCGAATCCGGCCTGACAGAGGACACCTCCGCAAGCCGGGATTCCAGCCTGCCCGCGCCGTCGAGGCCGTTGCCGTTGAAGCCGCCCGAAAACGTGAGCCGGGCGTTTCCCGAGACCAGCCATGCGCCGTTCCCGTCATCCGCTTCCCCCGTCCCGACGAACGAGGCCGGATAGTCCACGGAATACCCGAAACGCGGGTTGACGTAGGTAGCCCAGCCCTCCCCGGCGGACGCCGCAATCGCTCCGAAAACGAGCCACGCGACCAGCAGTCCCCCTATCCGCAACAACGTTCTTGCCATCGTTCCCTCCTGCCGCGTCGTCCCCGCATTCGGGAGCCGTCCGGCGTATGCCGTTCAGGAAGTCATGCCGGACCGCAATCCCGCCGCACGGAAAGCCGTTAGCCGGTCATGGATACGAAACTCCCCGCGCTCCGGGAGTATCCCATCGGCCAGATCATGGAAGCGCACCTCGGCTGCGAAACTCCCCGCACTGCGGGAGTATCCCTCGGAAGCGGTCAACGGCGGTTTTCGGATTGCCGAAAAGCCCTACGCTCCGGGAACTGGCGTATCGGCATTTCGGAATTGCCGAAACGAACCATAAGCCCATCCGCCTCGACGCCCTCGCCCTTTGCCGCACGCTCAGAGGCGGCATCGGGGAGGGACAGCGTCGCCAAAGCGGCGGGGACGGCGACGGAATCCGCTGCCGCGCTTCCCCATACGCGGAAGAAAGACTCGGTGCAGCCGGGAGCGCGCTTTCATACGCGGGGAAAGGCCCCCGTTGAGCACAGCGTCAGACAGATGCGAGTCTGCCGCGTCCCCAATACGCGGGGAAAGGTCTTCGGTTCCCTTCCGAGCCGTCAAGTCCATACGTCGCTCCCCATGCGCGGGAAAGGCCCCTCCTCTTGGCGAGGCCTTCCGGTAAGGAGAGCCGCCGTTCTCCATGCGCGGGAAAAGGCCCTCCACCGGAATCGTCTTTCCGGCCCTTTACGGCGAAACCGCCTTCAATGGAGTACGGCTACGCGCCGCTTTCCCGGTATGCCTCGATGACCGCCAGAAAGGCGTCCCCGTAGAGGCCGAGCTTCCGTTCGCCGACGCCCGAAACGTCAAGCATCGCTTGAAGGCTTGCGGGCTTCCGGGACGCCATGTCCCGCAACGTGCTGTCGTGGAAGATGACGTAGGGCGGCACCTCCGCCTCCCGCGCCAGCCGGGTGCGCTCGGCGCGCAAAAGCTGGAACAGCGCCTCATCCGGCCCGAGTTCGGCTTCCGGCTTGCGGGACTTGCGGGCGCGCGTCTCCACGATGCGCATGGCGTGGAAGGGTTTGCCGCGCAGGGTTTCCCAGCCCGATTCGGTCACGCGCAGGATGGGGTAGTCCACGCCCTCCACCGCCGCCAGCCCCTGCCGGGTCAGCGCGTCGATGAGGTAACGCCAGAAACGGCGGCTCCGGTCCTTGCCCACCCCGTAGGTCGGCAGGCTCTGGAAGCCGGTTTCCCGGATGCGGCGGCTGTCCGCGCCCATCAGAATGTCCATGATGAGCACCCGGCCAAAGCGGCACCCGCTCCGCACCATCGCGGAAAGCGCCTTCTGCGCCTCGATGGTGTAGTCCTCCTCCGCGATTTCCCCGGTGCAGACGTCGCAGCCCCCGCAGTTCGGCTCGGGATACGTTTCCCCGAAATAGGCCAGCAGGGCCTTGCGGCGGCACTGGTTGCGCTCGGCGTACTCCAGCATGGCGTAGGCCTGCTTTTCCGTGATCGAACGCTGCTCCTCGTCCTCGATCTGCCGAGCGAAGTACAACAGTTGCGACATATCCGCCGGGCTGTACAGCAACAGGCAGTGCGCGGGATCGCCGTCACGCCCGGCGCGCCCGGTTTCCTGATAGTAGCTCTCCAGATTCTTGGGCAGGTCGAGATGGACCACGAAACGCACGTCCGGCTTGTCGATGCCCATGCCGAAGGCCACCGTAGCCACCATGAGCGGGCACTCGTCCCGCCGGAACGCCTCCTGCGCCCGCGCCCGCTCCGCATCGGGCAGGCCCGCGTGGTAGGCTCCGGCGTTGAGCCCCTTTTTCCGAAGGAACGCGGCGGTTTCCTCGACCTTCTTGCGCGTGGAACGGTAGATGATCCCCGATTCCCCGGCGTGCCGGTCGAGAAAGGCCAGCAACTGGGCGTTGAGGTCCTCCTTGGGCAGGACGTGGTAAAACAGGTTGGGCCGGTCGAAGGAGGCCCGGATCAGCCGCGGATCGCGCAGGCCGAGCCGGGAGAGGATGTCCTGTTCCACGGCGGGGGTGGCGGTCGCCGTGAACGCCGCGACCGGACAGTGCGGGAACCGCTCCACAAGACCGGACAGAGCCAGATAGTCCGGGCGGAAGTCGTGTCCCCACTGAGAAATGCAGTGGGCTTCGTCGATGGCGAAAAACGAGACGGGACACGCGGCGAGGGCTTCCCAGAAGCCGGGCACGCCGAACCGTTCCGGGGACACGTATAGAAGGTCCAGCTCGCCGGTCCGCAGCGAGGCGGACACGGCGGCCCGCTCGGCGGCGCTCAGCGAACTGTTGAACGCGGCGGCCCGCAGGCCGTTGGCACAGGCGGCGTCCACCTGATCCTTCATGAGCGAGATGAGCGGACTGACCACCACGCACGTCCCCCGCATCAGCGAGGCGGGAAGCTGAAAACACAGGCTCTTGCCGCCGCCCGTGGGCATGATGGACAACGAGTCCCGCCCGTCCAGCACGCTGCGGACGATGTCCCGCTGATGAGGCCGGAAGGCCGCGTACCCGAAAAGGCGTCCCAGTTCCTGATGCAGATCGGCGTCGCTCCACGCCGCTCCGGTGCGCTGTTCCATGCGTTCCCCCCCCGTGCGGCCCGCTTTCCGACGCCGCGTCCCATCACGTTAGCCTCCTTGCTCGAACCGCGCAACACCGAAGACGGATTCCCGCACGGAGCACGCCGGGCGCAGGGAGGAAAGACGCAGCCCGTCGGTCCGGTGCCCCCGCCTTCCGCGTCCGGCACAGCCGCACCCGGAAGGTGAGAACAACCGGCGGAAACAACTGGGGGCCGTCACAGGGCGAAACGCGATCACCAGACTTTGGACGCCGGACGTCGGTGTCGGGCGGCCTTCCGTTAAGAAGAAGATGCGTGGAACGATGCGGGAGGATTCCGACGGAAAATCTCCGCGGCGTCCCCGACCCGCACGGGGCGGCATTCCCTGGGCCGCAAACAAGCCCCATCCGGGAGTGCCGAACGGGGCTTGCGGTGGCTACGGGATCAGGAAACGTTTCCCGATGCGACCGGTGCGCTCCGGCGCGGCCTGCGCGCGTGCGGGCTCAGAGGATGAGCCGCCCCCATGTTGCCCATGAAACGACTGAGAGGCGTTACGCGGACTTGTTCGCATCCGGAACGCCATACCGCGCCCTCAGCGTTTCCAGCCGCTCGTGGAGCGAGCAGCCGAGGTCCCAGAATCCGCTTTCGGGAGAGTGGCCCGACTCCTTGTCGCTCATGGCGGCCCTGAGCTTTTCCGGCGTGACCGGGAGGGTGGCCACCCGGACGCCCACGGCGTCGGCGATGGCGTTCAGGATGGACACGTGCCCCGCGCTCTGAAAGCCTTCCGCGCATCCGGTCGAACCGTGCGGCCCGTTTTCGCGATACGTCTCGTGGAAAAGCACACGGAACCGGTCCGGCACGTCGGCGCAACGGGGAACTCCGGCTCCGCGCAGAGTCGCATGCTTCTTCATATCCGAATAGTCTTCGCTCAGCGCGAAGCCGACGGAATGCGAAAAGCCGCCCCACGCCTGGCCGAGCACGGCCTGACGGCTTCCGATCTTCCCGACGTCGGCCACAATCGTCGCGCCGAGTACCCGGACCTTGCCCGTCGCGGCTTCGACTTCCACTTCCGCCATGAACAGTACATAGTTCTGGGCAATCGCGCCGTAGCCGTACCCGGTGTCGGGATCGATGTCCGACCAGTCCGCCGCGTGGACCCCCCGGTATCTGGTGGGAATACCGGCGTCGCGCATTTCGTGCCATGTGCGAAACGTACCGTCCTCCTTGCGCATCGCGTCCAGCAGCTTGCCCGCGGCGTCCAGTGTGGCCATGCCGGCGGCGTGGTGCGAACGGCTGCCCGACGCCGACCCCGTATCGGGACAACATCCCGTGTCGTTGCGGACCAGACGGATGTCCTCCGGCTTCAGGCGTAGGGGCCGCAGCGCCTCATGGACGTGAATCAGAGACCCCGTGTCCGCCCCCTGCCCGACGTCCGCCCACGTGCTGTAGTGCGTGACCGTGCCGTCCTCGTTCAGTTCCAGATCGATTTCCGCGTGATCCGGGACCTTCGACACATGATAACCGCCCCACGCGATGCCCACGCCGCGCCGCCGCTCCGGGGTGCTTTCCGCGCAGGCCGCCTCCACGGCCTCCTGATAATGCGGGCGCAGCATATCCATCATCGCCTGCATGGGGTATTCCCGATAGGGCACGGATGTGGTGCAGGACTGGCCCTCGCGGGCCACGTTGCGGTAGCGGAATTCGAAGGGGTCCATGCCGATCCTGCGGGCCAGCATGTCCACGATCTGCTCGCTTGCCGTGTAGGTCTGCGGCGAGCCGAACGCCCGGAAGGCCGTCCCGAAGTTGTTGGTGGTGAAGGCGGTCCGCACCAGCCCCCGGATGTTCGGGACGAAATACGGGTAGCCAAAGAAGCGGCAGACCTTGGTGGTCAACGCCCCGGCCATCTCGCTGTAGGCCCCGTGGTCGATCCCGGCGAGGAATTCCAGAGCCGTCAGCTTCCCCTCCCCGTCGCAGGCGAGGCGGATATTCGTGAACACCGGCGAACGCTTACCCGTCATGTGTTGGTGTTCGTCATAGCTGAGCACCAGCGAAACCGGCGCATCCAGCGCCAGTGCGCAGACCGCGGCCAGCCCGGTGTTGCCTGCGGACATGCTGTAGCCGAAACTGCCGCCCGCTGGGTTGCCGATGAGCCGCACCTTCTCCTTGGGCAAACCGATGGCCGCCGCCATCTGTCCGGCGTTCCCGTACAGGTACTGCCCCTTGCACTGGATCGTCACTCCGCCGTCCTGCGGATAGGCGATGACCACGTCCGGCTCCACAGTCAGATGAGGCTGACGGGACGTACCGAAACGGCCCTCGACCGCATGGGGAGCGCGTTCGAACAGCACCCTCGTGTCCTCGCCCTTGTAGACTGGCTGTTCCATGTAGATGTTGGGCGTACCCTCATGGACCGGATACGCGCCCTCACGGGCGGCCTCCATGAAGGTCATCACCGCGGGAAGCGGCTCGTAGTCCACCCGCACCCGTTCCGCAGCGACCCGCGCCCCGTGGCGGGTGGTCGCCGCCACCACGGCCACCACGTCTCCGTAACGCCGCACCACATCCTCGCAGATGACCGGACGGTCGAGGCCGTCGCACCGGCTGTGTACGGTGCCCTGCGGCGACACGAAGCGGTTGGTTCCCTTCACGTCCTTTGCGGTGATTACCCCGACGACGCCGGGCATGTTCCGGGCCTCGCCGACATCCAGCGCCCGGATGCGCGCGTGGTCCTGCTTCGCCAGCACGACCGCCAGATGCAGCGCGCCTTCCGGCATCTTCAGGGCGATGTCCGCCCCAAAATCGCACTTACCGAGTACGCGGGCCAAGGCCGTGGGCTTCGGGAATTCCGAGCCGTACAGCCGTCCGTCCTCAGGCGGGGAAAACGTGATGTCCTCCATCGTCTTTTCGCCGCGCAACACCGCGGCGGCGACCATCACGGCGTCCACAACGGGCTTGTACCCCGTACAGCGGCAGATGTTGCCGTGCCGGGTGAACCAGTCGCGGACCTCCTCCCGCGTCGGATCGGGATTGTGTAGGAGCAGTCCTTTGGCGGACATGATGAACCCCGGCGAACAGAACCCGCACTGCACGCCCGCGTAGGTGACGAACGCCTGCTGCAAGGGATGCGGCCGTTCCTCGGAACCGAGGCCCTCGATGGTTTCCACCTTCGCGTGAGGCCTGACGTGCTTCATCTTCTTGACACAGGACCGTGTGACCTGACCGTCCAGCAGCAGCGAACAGGCGCCGCACTGCCCGTTTCCGCAGCCTACCTTCGTCCCGGTGAGTCCAAGGCGGCGGACCACGTCGGCGAGGGAATCCTTTTCCGGATCGCAAAGGATTTCCCGATCCGTTCCGTTGACATGCAGAATCATCCGTTGAATGGACATGGAGGCCTCCAAGGGTAAGGGATGGAGCCACGCCGGACAAGGCGGATCGCGTGGGCTTTCCCGCAATCGGGGAAAGGGGCGATCCGCCTTGCGGCGGGCGACCGGAGGTTCGACCGTTTCCGACGAACGCGATTATTTGCCTAAAAAATCCGTGATGGGCGGGCAATCGCCGGAACTCATCACTTCAATGAGGGTCGACGCTTCCGAGGCGCGGGCCTGTTCAAGAGCGGGCGGCAGTTCGGCCGCGTGATCGATGCGGATGCCCCGAAACCCGCAGGCGCGGGCGAGCGCCGCGTGATCGATGGGGGCGATGTCCACCGACGTGCTGTTCTTGCCGTAACGGAGTTTTTCGGAGCACTTCACATAACCCAGCACGCCGTTGTTGAGGACGATGAGGGTCACCTTGAGCCCCAGACGCACGGCGACTTCCATTTCCGACCAAACGTGCGCGAAGCCGCCGTCCCCGGTGACGCAGTAGACCGGAGCTTCCGGCTCGGCCACGGCGGCGCCTAGCGCCATAGGCAGGCCCCAGCCCAGCCCGGCCATGCCGCGCGGGGTGATGAACCGCATCCCGCTGCGCAGCGACGTGAGGTTGTTTGTGGCCCAGATGGACGAGAAGCTCGCATCCGCCACCACGATGCTGTCCGGCGTGAGCACGGTTTGCAGGGCGGCCATGACCCGCGCAGGGTGCAGCGGTTCGCCCGACGTTTCCAGAAACGCGGCCATTTCCGCGGCGTATCCGACGCGGCCTTCGGCGATGCGGGCCTCAAGGCCCGCACGCGCCGCCCGCCGCCTGCCGTCGCCCATGCCCCGCATGGTTTCGGCAAGGGTTTCGAGGGTCAGCCGGGCGTCGCCCACAAGCCGCATGGCCTCATAATTACGCCCCACTTCGCAACTGTCCATATCGATGTGTGCGAACACGGCGCCGGAAGGATACAACCTCCACGAATCGGTGGCGTTCTGGTCGGTGCGTGTACCCACCAGCAGGATGAAGTCCGCCTCTTCGAGAATGGCCCGCTGGTGGCGGCTGGCGGAGCCCGGACCCGTGGCGTTGGCCATTACGCCGAGCGAAAGCGGGTGCCGCTCATCCACGCTTCCCTTGCCCATCACCGTCGTCGCCACGGGCAGGGAGAAGGTTTCCTGAAGTTCCGCGAGGGCCGCGCAGGCCGAGGAGAGATGCACCCCACCGCCCGCGACGATCACGGGATTGCGACTGGAGAGCAGGCGTTCCGCCACGCCGCGCACGGCCTCGGCGGGCGGCAGAACCGGATCGAGCGGATAGTGACCGAGCGAGACGGTACGCGTTTCCGGAGCCGCGGGTTTGTCCAGCATGTCGTTGGGGAATAGCAGGACGACGGGGCCCGGACGCCCGGAGCAGGCCACGGCGAAAGCCTGATCCACATAGTCCTCGACGCGCTCCACCGTATGCACCCGCCTCGTCCACTTCGAGCAGGCCGAGAACAGGCGGACGTGATCAAACTCCTGAAAGGCGTTGCGGTCCTCGTTGTTCAGCGGGATTTCCTGGAGCATGACCACCAGCGGGATCGAGGACTTCAGGGCCTCGGCGAGCGGAGCCACCACGAGCGTCGCGGCGGGGCCGTTCTGAGCGATCATCACGCCGGGGCGCTTGCTGACGCGGGCGTAACCGTCCGCCATGTACCCCCCGCCGTTCTCGGTGCGGTAGGCTATCTGGC
>PPYF01099522.1_pt1 | contig 21339 bp, 21 predicted proteins | sample 1559871 | NCBI WGS metagenome assembly PPYF01 (sample SAMN08240021, study PRJNA423297) | Human gut metagenome, whole genome shotgun sequencing project.
TGTTGCCACCGGTTTCTTATAAATATTTCTTGTTATCTTATTTCCGTCACATATACGAAATCCTACCGTCGCAAATCAGGATTTATATCCTGTCTCCATATCCACCACATTCATCAGTCCATCTCCCGCCATATATCTCTGCAGATTTCCCGCAGCAATATCCACAATTCGATATAATGTTGCCGGATGATGAAAATCTCCTGAAATATGTGGTGTGATGATCACATTTTCGATATTCCATAATTTATGCTGTGTCTGAAGCGGTTCTGGATCTGTTACATCTAAACCTGCCCCGTAGATTTCTCCCTGAATCAGTGCTTCGCATAGATCTTCTGTATTGACAGCGCTTCCTCTTCCTGCATTTAAGAGAATTGCTGTATTTTTCATTTCTTTGAATCGCTGTTTATTGTAAATGTTTCTTGTAGCTTTTGAATCTGGTAATATGGAAAATACTACATCTGCTTCTGGCAATAATTTATCTAGATCATCCATTGTATGAAGTTCATCAACATCTTGTGGTACCTGTCCAAGTCTTCTTTTGATTCCGATAATGTGATAACCAAAATTTTTCATCAATCTTGCAAAGTATAATCCAATATCCCCAAGTCCAACGATCAGTAATGTACCACCTCGTAATGACATAACAGCCCCTTCATCATGCCATTGGCATTGGTTCTGATTATCTCTATACAGATGTAACTTCTTCTGAAGTGAAAACAGCACTGCTAACATGTGTTCTGCAACACCAGGGCCATAAGCTCCTGTTGCATTTGTTAAGATTACATTCTCCGGTAATACACCCTTTTTTACATATGGGTCTGCTCCTGCTGAATTTAACTGCAACCATTCTAGATTTTTGGCTTCCTTTAAATAAAATGGAGCTACATTTCCGATGATAATGTTGGCTTCTTTTATCATCTCTGGTGTTACCTTGTCGTAGGAACTATATACAAAATGACTTCCTTTGGCATGTTTCTCTAATGTTTTTTTATGTTCATCTTCTACTGGCATAACAACCAAAATGTTTTTATTTGTTTTCATTGTTTTAACGCTCTCCTTATTTGATTTTAGATATTGTTTCTATTGTAACTCGTTAATTAACAAAAGAAAACCCCCGGAGTTTTTCTCTTTTATAAATTGACATTTATAATTATTTTTTGTTAATATATTCCATGTAAATATTTTACAATATATTTGAGTCTCTTCTTTCATCTGTTATCAGCATCAAATATTTCAGTCAAACGCCGGCCACAATCTGAGCATGAGAGCAGAACCTCTCCCTTGAAAAGACAAGTACGGCTTGATGTTTGGGCAGAAGACGAAATGGATGCTGTTTATAATATTGAAGCTTTATATAACTGTATAAAAGAGTATCTCCAACAAAGCACTGAAGAAATTAAATATACTCTTCATCCCAGACCTGCTGGATATGGATTATTTCCTAAATGAAGATGTGTTTGGTGATGATTTTGGTGAAGAAGGTTTTTATATTTTCTAAAACCATGATCATCTGTTTGCTCTGCCCACTTTTATGAAGATGCCTCTTTTATTTTATTTCCTAAATATTAAATTTATCAATCTGAAATCTGTGCATGTAACCCCTGCAGTGAATTTACTTCTTCATTCTGATCTGCATGTGCTTTTACATAAGCAATTCCTTCTGCTGCCGCTTTCGCTGCTGCAATTGTTGTATAATATGGAATCTTTGCTTTGATCGCACCTTTTCTTAAGTAGCTATCATCATGAATACTGTCTTTTCCAACTGGAGAGTTTACAACAATATCAATATCACCATTTGTGATAAGATCAAGGATATTTGGTCTTCCTTCACTTAATTTATTGACTTTCTCTGCTTTGATTCCTGCTTCATTTAACAGCTTACATGTATTGTTTGTTGCAAGAATCTTGAATCCATCTTGATCAAATGCTTTCGCTACTTCTACGACTTCTTCTTTATCCTTGCGGTTTACAGAGATCAATACAGTTCCTTCTAAAGGAAGTTTCGCTCCAACACCTTCCTGTGCTTTATAGAAAGCTTCCCCATAAGATTTGGATAATCCAAGAACCTCACCTGTAGAACGCATTTCTGGTCCTAGAACTGGGTCTACTTCCTGGAACATATTGAATGGGAAGGCTGCTTCTTTGACTCCATAGTATGGAATTTTTTGTTCTTTTAATTCTGGTACTGGTGATGGTTTTCCTGTTAATTCAGATGTGATGATCTGTGTTGCAAGTGGTACCATTCTCACGTTACATACTTTAGATACCAGAGGTACTGTACGGGATGCACGTGGATTTGCTTCTAATACATAGACTTTTCCACCTTCGATCGCATACTGCATGTTCATCAATCCTTTGACATGCATTTCTTCTGCGATCTTTCTTGTATATTCTTTGATTGTTGCTAAATTTTCTTCTGAAATATGAACGGATGGAAGGATACAAGCGGAATCTCCTGAATGAACTCCTGCAAGTTCGATATGTTCCATTACCGCTGGTACAAATGCGTGCGTTCCGTCACTGATCGCATCTGCTTCGCATTCCATTGCATGATTTAAGAAACGGTCGATCAAAATTGGGCGGTCTGGTGTTACACCAACAGCTGCTTTCATATATCCTGTCATGCTTTCGTCATCATAGACAACTTCCATTCCACGTCCACCAAGAACGTAAGAAGGTCTTACCATCACTGGATATCCGATCTTTCCTGCAATCTCTAATGCTTCTTCTACCGTAGTTGCCATTCCTGATTCTGGCATTGGAATCTCTAATTTATCCATCATTTCACGGAACAGATCGCGGTCTTCTGCAAGATCAATGACAGATGGAGATGTTCCAAGAATCTTCACACCATTTTTTTCAAGTTCTGCAGCGATATTCAGTGGTGTCTGCCCACCAAACTGTGCGATCACTCCTAATGGTTTTTCTTTGTTGTAAATGCTTAATACATCTTCGACTGTTAATGGCTCGAAATATAATTTATCAGATGTATCGTAGTCTGTAGATACTGTTTCTGGGTTACAGTTTACGATAATTGTCTCAAATCCCATTTTCTTTAATGCCTGAGATGCATGTACACAACAGTAGTCAAATTCGATACCCTGTCCGATACGGTTTGGTCCACCACCTAAGATCATGATCTTTGGCTTGTCTGTAGAAACTGGATTCTTATCTTCTGCGTTATATGTTGAGTAATAGTAAGCACTGTCTGGTGTTCCACTGACATGCACACCTTCCCATGCTTCTTCCACACCGATGGAGATACGTTTATTTCTGATATCTTCTTCTGGGATTTCTAATAACTGACTTAAATATTTGTCAGAGAATCCATCTTTCTTTGCTGCTGTTAACATTTCATCAGATGGCATGTTTCCTTTGCATGCAAGAAGGGCTTCTTCTTCCTCAACTAATTCTTTCATCTGCTCAATAAAGTATGTTTTTACTTTTGTCAGTTCAAAGATTTCATCAACAGTAGCACCTTTTCTTAATGCTTCGTACATGATGAAATGACGTTCGCTTGATGGTGTTACTAATTTCTTTAATAATTCTTCTTTTGTTAAAGTATCGAAATCTTTAGCGTGTCCAAGCCCGTAGCGTCCTGTCTCTAAGCTTCGGATTGCTTTCTGGAATGCTTCTTTGTATGTCTTACCGATACTCATAACTTCACCAACGGCACGCATCTGTGTTCCAAGTTTGTCTTCAACACCTTTGAATTTCTCAAATGCCCAGCGTGCAAACTTGATAACGACATAATCACCGTCTGGTACATATTTATCTAATGTTCCATATTTTCCACATGGAATATCTTTTAATGTAAGTCCTGCAGCAAGCATTGCGGAAACTAAAGCGATTGGGAATCCTGTTGCTTTGGATGCTAATGCTGAAGATCTTGACGTTCTTGGATTGATCTCGATCACGATGATACGATCTGTCACTGGATCATGTGCAAACTGAACGTTTGTTCCACCGATAACCTGTACAGAATCTACGATCTTGTATGCCTGTTCCTGTAATCTCTGCTGGCATTCTTCGGAGATTGTAAGCATTGGTGCAGAACAGAAAGAGTCTCCTGTATGAACACCTAATGGGTCGATATTCTCGATGAAACAGACTGTAATCATATTTCCTTCTGCATCACGAACTACTTCTAACTCTAATTCTTCCCATCCAAGAATAGATTCTTCAACAAGTACCTGCCCAACTAAACTTGCCTGAAGTCCTCTTGCCATAACGGTCTTTAATTCTTCTTTGTTGTACACCAGTCCTCCACCGGCTCCACCCATTGTGTAAGCTGGACGAAGTACCACTGGATAACCAAGCTCATCAGCGATCTTTAGCCCATCTTCCACGCTGTAAGCAACTTCGCTTCGTGCCATCTCGATTCCAAGTTCATCCATTGTCTTCTTGAACTCGATACGGTCTTCTCCACGTTCAATACTATCCACCTGTACACCAATTACTTTGACATTATACTTATCTAAAATACCCTTTTTATATAACTCTTCACATAAATTTAATCCGGACTGCCCACCTAAGTTTGGAAGTAAGGCATCTGGACGTTCCTTCGCAATGATCTCCTCTAAACGTTCTGCGTTCAGTGGCTCAATGTAAGTTACGTCAGCTGTTTCCGGATCTGTCATGATCGTTGCTGGATTGGAGTTAACCAATACGATCTCGTATCCAAGTTTACGAAGCGCTTTACACGCCTGTGTCCCCGAATAGTCAAATTCGCATGCCTGGCCGATGATGATCGGTCCAGATCCAATGATCAACACTTTGTTAATATCTGTTCTCTTTGGCATAAAAATAATTCCTCCTTTAGACTTTGTTATTATTATATAAGAAAATCATCAAAATCGGAATCATTTTGTGAGGTTTTTGTAAAAAATAGAATATTCATATCCTTTTTTCACTGCGGATAAGAATTTCTTAATGTCATTTTATAAATCATTTATATTTGTTTATATTCTGTATATTGAATCTCGAAATGGAAATGACTATACTATAACCATACCTCAAGGAAAGACCTAAAAGATAAGACAAAAAAGAATTTCAGGAAACATCCTACAGGTATAGTTTTTTCATATATATTTTTAATCCTCTCTTTTCAAAAAAGAAAACCATCATACCCCAGGTGGTTTTCTTTTAGATTGTCACTTTTTTATCGATTTTCAATAAAGAAAGGAGCGTATGTTTTTACATGCGGAAAAACTATGTTGGAAAACTTATTTAAATTGAAGGAGAATCATACCTCCGTAAAAACTGAAGTCATCGCTGGTATTACTACATTTATGACAATGGCTTACATCCTTGCGGTAAACCCAAGTGTGCTTTCTGCAGCTGGTATGGACCCTACTGCCGTCTTATTGGCTACATGTATCGCTTCCTTTATCGGAACATTATGTATGGGGCTTACTGCGAACCTGCCATTTGTACTTTCTGCTGGTATGGGATTAAATGCTTATCTTGCATACACAGTTGTTGGCGTAATGGGATATCACTGGCAAGTTGCTTTACTTGCTGTATTTGTTGAAGGTCTGATCTTTATCGTATTATCTTTAACAAATGTTCGTGAAGCAATCTTTGATGCGATTCCATTAAACCTAAAAAAAGGTGTTTCTGTCGGAATCGGTATCTTTATTGCTTTCATTGGTCTTCAGAATGCAAAACTTGTTGTTGGAAATGACTCAACATTATTAACGATCACTGACTTTACAAAGGACTTCCATTCTGCTGGAATCTGTTCCTTACTCGCAGTCATTGGATTACTGATCACAGTCATTCTTTACATCAAAAAAGTACCTGGATCTATCCTGATCGGAATTCTTGCTACATGGATCATTGGAATGATCTGTCAGGTAACAGGAATCTATGTTCCAGATATCAACGCAGAATATTACAGCCTGTTCCCTACATTTGAAATGACAGACTTCTCAAAATTGGGAGAAACATTCGGTAAATGTTTCCAGTATGACTTAAACAAAGTTGGAATCTTTAACTTTATTTCCGTTGTATTATCCTTCTTATTTGTCGATCTGTTTGATACACTTGGAACTTTAGTTGGTGTCAGCACAAAAGCTGGAATGCTTGATGAAGAAGGTAAACTTCCTGGAATCAAACCTGCATTAATGGCTGATGCTATTGCTACTACATCTGGTGCCGTACTTGGTACATCTACAGTTACAACCTTTGTTGAATCTTCTTCAGGTGTTGCTGCTGGTGGACGTACTGGTTTAACAGCTGTTGTCGCAGGATTCTTATTCCTGATCTCAACATTATTTGCACCGATCTTTACAGCAATCCCATCCTTTGCAACAGCTCCAGCGCTGATCATGGTTGGATTCTTAATGTTCGGAGCGATCTCTGACATCAAATTTACAGATGATAATATGACAGAAGCGGTACCTGCTTACCTTTGCATCATCGCTATGCCATTATTCTATAGTATCTCTGAGGGAATCTCTATTGGAATCATCTCTTATGTGATCTTAAATGTAGCTTGCGGAAAAGCGAAGAAAATTACACCTTTGATGTATGTACTTGCAGTATTATTTATTTTAAAATACGCAGTTCTGTAGAGAACAATATAAATTAATATTTAAAAGGAAATTCTGAATTAACAGGATTTCCTTTTTATACTTTATAGGATTTTCGTACAAATTAAAAATAGCCGTATCAACTTATTACTGATACGGCCATTATTATCTCTTCTTATTCTTTTATTCATAAATCTTATCTTACGATTCTTCGTACACAATTCACTGCTCTGTAATTCGCTGCAGATACGTGAACTCCTGTTGAAGTACTTCCTGCATGAACCACCTGATTATTACCGATATAGATTCCTACATGTCCGACTCCATTGATCATCTCATAACAGATCAAATCTCCTGGCTGTTTATTTGTCCATGAAACAGCTGTTCCACTGTATCTTTGTTCTGTAGACTTATGTGGAAGTGAATATCCAAAATGTTCATAAATCTTCATTGTAAATCCAGAACAGTCAACTCCGCTTGTCAGGCTTTCTCCGCCCCATTTATATGCTAACCCCTTAAATCTCAATGCATATTTTGCGACTTCTTTACCTTTTGCTGCTGTACTTGTTGTCTGTGATGAACTACTTGTTGTGGATGGTTTTGTTGCTGATAAATAATCTGAACTTACATAACAGTAATTTCCACTGTATTTTACAGTTGTCCATCCTGATTTGTTTCCATAACATGTAATGCTTGTCCCTCTCTTATAAGAACCAGCCTTAGCTGCACTTGTTGATGCCTGCTTTCTGATCGTCAAAGAACTGGCTGTTACATAGCGGGTATATGTACTTGTCTTTGTACTGAAAGCTGTAGTAGTTGTTGCCACTGCTGGCTTCTTTGTTGCCAGATATCTTGTTGCTACATAATACTTAGAATTTTTATACTTAATTCTTGTCCAATCTCCCTTTTTGCTATAACATTTTAATTTTGTTCCTTTCTTGTAGGAGCCCATAACTTTACCTTTTGATGATGCAGTCTTGCGGACAATAAGTGAATTGGCATTTACATATCTATAATAAGATGCATATACTTCATGCGCCTTAGAAATTGTTAAAAATGAAAATATACAACATAAGCTTAATGCAAAAGTTATTGTAGTTTTGATTATTCTATTTTTCATAAATCCTCCTTTTCTTTCTTATTCTACTATTCTTTTCTTAACTTGTAAATATCTTTGTAATAACTCCTTAATATTTTTAATATCCAAAATCAGGACCACCCGTCCAACGGGTGGTTTGCTCTAGGGCTATAAGCCCATAACGAAAAAGGAATCAGTGTTATCTGCTTGATATCACTGATTCCTCTATCTATTGTATTTAAGATTTTATGTATTAACTATTTTACAATTCTTCTAACGCAATTAACAGATCTGTAATTGGCTGTGGATGTATGAATCCCTGTTGCTGTACTTCCGGCATGAACCACTTTATTATTACCAATATAAATTCCTACATGTCCAACTCCATTGATAGCATTATAACAGATTAAGTCCCCAACCTGTTTACTACTCCATGAAACAGACTTTCCATAGCTTCTTTGTGAAATAGAACTATGTGGAAGATAATATCCAAAATGCTGGTAAACTTTCATCGTGAATCCAGAACAGTCTGCTCCCCTTGTAAGGCTCTCTCCACCCCATTTATAAGGATTCCCTATAAACTGTTTGGCATAGTTAGCTACCTGCCGTCCTTTTGATACTGTTGAATTTGTTTTAGATGGCTTAGTCGAAGATAAATAAATAGAACTTACATAAGCACTCTTTCCACTATATTTTATCGTTGTCCATCCAGATTTATTTCCATAGCAGGTAATACTTGTACCTTTCTTATAAGAACCCAGTTTCGCTGAGCTTGTTGTTGCCTTTTTACGAACTGTTAAAGAACTTGCCGTTACATAACGGACATATGTACTACTTTTTGTAGCCGTTGATGGTTTCTTTGTAGAAAGATATTTCGTAGATACATAATATTTGTGACTTCCATATTTAACTTTCGTCCAGTTTCCACTCTTGCTATAGCAAGTAACTTTTGTCCCTTTTTTATAATATCCTGCAACTTTTCCTTTGATAGATGCTTTCTTACGAACTGTTAAGGATCTTGCTGTTATATATCTTGAATATGAAGCATATACATTATGCGATTTAAAGCTTCCTATCGTAAACGATAAAATACAGCAAATACTCAAAATATAAGAAATCACTATTTTTTTGATTTTATGTCTCATATTTCCTCCCATTTTTTGATTTCTTATACATAATACTACTTTTTTCATTTTTTGTAAATATTTTTGTAATGTTTTTGTAATGTTTTTAATATTCCGATTTATGCAAAATTTGTGCAAAAATCGTATTTACAATTATGATATATTTCTAATTCTGTAATTGTTTTATATCTTTACTAACAATAAAGACAATTCCCATTGGTACTTTCATTTTTCCTGTTGTGATTTTATCATCAAAAAATAAATCTTTTTCATAAAGTTGAATATTATAGCTTTGATAAAAAATACATGCTTTGATATTTTTCTTATATCCATTTTTCACATCGACATATTGTGAGGCAGAAATAAATATTTTATTATTTATGTTATAATCTAAAGGTGGTTTTTATGAGTACATATGAAAAATTTATTATAATCATTCTTTTTAGAATTATCAATAATTTCTTGGATAAATATGCATTAATTATCTTTTCAAAAACTTTGGCTAAAACTGTATAACAAAACAAAAAAGCCCTAAAACCTAGGTAACTCCTAAGTTCTAAGACCTTTGTAAGAAGAGCGATAGACGGGGCTCGAATAATCCTACGTGTCGCTAACATACGTAAAAAGGAGGGTTTCAGGGTTCTCTTTTTTCGATTTATGCAAAATTTATGCAAAAATTGCTTATTGGCTATGTATAGCATTGTACTACTATCATTGCCTTGATTAACCATTTATTTTAAATTGCAATCATTGTCAAAGTTGCTTTAGCACCATGCACCGCATGGCATGACTTTGATAATGATTGTAATTTGAAATATCATTCTAAAAGGTAATGTATTATTTATAGAAATTATACTGCAAAACAATTTCTATCGTATTTTCTCTGGCAAAAGCTTGTATAGAACTACTCTTCCCAACCAATTCTAGAAATTCTTTTCTTTCATTATTCGTTGTATCGTCAAATAAGAAAAATCCAGTTGCATATCTTATAATTCCATTATCTTCATCTGATTCTACTGTTATATTAAGACATAATCTTTCTGCTAGTTTTAATGCTTTATCTGCTATTTTTGAAAATTCGTCCTTTAATTTTTCATCAATTTTAATATTTTGCTTCTTATTTTCTACTTTCTTTTGTATTTCATTAAACTTATCTCGATTATATTGTTCCATTTGTTCTCTTGCATTGTCTGATAAACATTCTTCTATTAAGTACATTTTCTTTTCAATTATCGAAGTTCTTTTTTTCATTTCTGAATAATACTCTTTTTTTACAAACATATTTCAACCGCCATTCCTAAGTTATATTTAGTGTCAATATACGCACACTATCCATAAATCAATTTTACAAGGATAATTTATTTATAGCAACTATAATCCATTTATTTACGAGATATTTTTTATGATTAAATACGATAAACTTTGGACAACAATGAAAAATAAAGGTATCACACAGTATGATTTGTACACATATTATAATGTTAATCGCTCCCAACTAGCACGATTAAGACATAATCAAAATGTACAGACCAATACTATTGATAAATTATGTAATATATTGGATTGTGATGTTGAAGATATTATGACACATATCCCTGACGATAATTCTTTTTGATTCCATTGATTTTTTGGTCAAAATAATCTATAATATAAGTGCTAGTAGATAGAGGATATGCTATTAGCCGTTAGTCGACAGTAGAGAGCTGGGGTTTGTCACCTTTCTAAATCAGAACATTTATTTTTATCATTTTAGAATTGAATCATATTTATACATATAAAAAAGCAATCAATAAATTGGTTGCTTTTTTATTTTTAGAAAAATATTTCTTGATACCGTGACAGGACAGGCTCAACGAAAGGAGGTCGTCTATGAAAAAATTCTTATCTAAAAGACATATAGTTTTTTTTGTTACTATTAATTATACATTAATAAACACACATCAACGCCTGTCAATCATCTTAATTTTAAGAATCGATGAATATCGTTCATTCAGATTCTTTCAAAACGATATCTCAAAATTATAATACAAGAATGCAACATATAGAAAAAAATATACAGACTATGCCTCAATACGGCTGTCTGAAAAATGAAGAACGACAATATTTACGCATCAGTCTATATTATGTAATTAAGCAAGGTAATCATGTCTATGATAGTCCTGATTGCGATACAACATTTTATAGACTTAAAGAAAAACAAGAACTCATCACACGAGCAGATATAAATGAAGGGACTAAATCTATAAGGACTCTATTTAAAGGTTATTCGTTTCCTTTAGACTATCCTATTCTTTTTCGTCTTTGTATTGCTTTGTCTTTAACAATGGAGGAAAGCTATGACTGGTTTAGAACGTGTGGTATGGATTTATCTTCTGATATTCCAGAGTTCGAAACTCTCGGATATCTAATACAGAAATATTGTACAAGTACAAATGCAGAACTTTCAAATATGGATATTTTAGAAATTTATTGCGAAGCAAATGATTATTTCCATATTGAACATGGATATAAATGTTTACTTGGTCCATCATGTAAGAAAAAATAAAATAAATTGCAGAGATGTCATTTTATGGCATCTCTTTTACTTTGCCAAAAAATAGGTTTAGTAAACCCAATATTTTGTAAAAAATTAATTTAAAATAAGGTCAACATCAAATGATGTTAGTAACTATTAATCCATAACCGAAAGGAGTTTGTTATGAACATTTTGGACGTAACTATTGATGCTATTGCTAGTGTCGGAAAGAACTTATTATTGACCGATGTTCGACCATATTACGCATATGAGGGAAACAAAAAATTAGATAAGGTAGTTGGATATCGGTATGATGTTGTTATGCCAGAAAAAAAGTTTGAAAAACTTTCCGTCAAAATTGAAGGACAGCAAAAAATTGAACTGTCTGACTCCATCGACTATCTTCCTGTCGAATTCGATGGTCTAAAATTAAGATTATATAATCTGTCAGGAGGTTACAATGTATCTGCCACCGCGAATAATGTCCGAGTTGTGAAGCGAGAATAACCTCTTTAAGTTATGTTTAAATGGGAGTTCAACTCCTATTTAAACATAACTATCTGAAAAGGGAGTATTACCTTTTCAGATAAATGTAGCATGTATCACAATATACAAATATATAGAAAGGACTGAGATTAATGGATAATCCAAACAGACAATCACGTAAGTGGTTATTGACTATACAAAAGCCTACAAAATGCGGTCTAACAAGTGATTACCTTCATTCTACGTTACAAGGGTTATTATCTCTTGACTATTACTGCTTTTGTAGAGAAATTGCAACCACAGGAACAGAACACTTACATATTTTTATGTATAGTAGTTCTCCCATTAGATTCCGTACCGTAAAAAATCGATTCCCTCTGGCTCATCTAGACAAAGCCTATGGGACTTGCAAAGAGAATCGTGACTATTTAAAAAAGACTGGAAAATGGGCAACCACAAAAAAAGCCGAAACAAGTATTCCGGGTAGTTTTTGTGAATGGGGTAATATGCCTAGCGAGGGAAAGGAAAAAAATCCACAAAAAAATGAATTAATTGATTTAATTCAAGCTGGTGTATCCACTGCTGAAATTATTAAGCGTAACCCAAATTACGTTTTTAGAACCAACGACATTAATATTTTACGTGAAACATTTCTGTCAGAAAAATATGCTTCTGAAAATCGCAATGTCAATGTTACGTATATTTACGGAGACACAGGAGTCGGAAAGAGTCGATATGTATTCGAACAACATTCAGCTTTGGACATTTGTCGAATAACAAATTATGGAACAAAATTGAACCCAACAAAGTTCGACTCCTACCATGGACAAAACATCCTTGTCTTTGAGGAGTTTCATTCTCAGATAGCAATTCCAGACATGTTAAATTTATTGGATATTTATCCAATTCAACTGCCAGCTCGTTACAGCGACAGAACCGCATGTTATACAAATGTATATATAATATCTAATCTTCCATTAGAATTACAGTATACAGATGTTCAGGCATTTGACATTAAAACATGGAATGCTTTCATCCGAAGAATTTCTTGCATCAAAGAATTCAAACAAGATGGACGCATTATTGAGCATAACAAAAAGGAGTATTTTCATGAAGAAGAAACAACAAACAACTAGTGCTAGCAACTATAGTTTGCTTCAAGTATTCTACCGCATTCGCAGATTCCATGAAAATCTAAAATGCAATGTGCAATTACAAAAAGCAATTTTTGTAGTTGCACTAGCAATACTTGTTTCAGACATAATTATCAATCGTACACAAGCTAACGATGCTTTTGCATTTTTATTCGCAAAACTCGGATTACTTGTATTTTCTTTTGCATCCTTTACTGCATTGATTCTGAAATACAGTGATGCTTTCAGTTCACGAAAATATTATGATGCTTTTATTTCAATAGGATTTATAAATTCAATAGGTGTCACACCAATATTAATAAAAGAAGTCAAAACAACAAATACCATAATAATAGTGTTTGACAATGTAGGAATTTCCATCTCCGAATGGGAAAATCGAAAAGCAGAAATCGAAAGTATCCTTAATATATCAATTGCTTCAATCAAAATTGGTGACACTAATCGCCAAATTATAATAAATGCTGGAATAGGTAAATTTGATTATACTAATACTTTGTATTGGAATACCAGAAATAATCATAAACAAAATGACTCGCTCTTATATCTGGGCGAGTCAATGTTTAATCCTGTGATTGTTTCACTAAATGATTATCCTCATTTTTTAATCGGAGGAGCAACAGGTTCAGGAAAGACTCTGCTTTTAAAGCTAATACTAATGCAATGCATCAATAATGGATTTATTGTTAACATTGCAGACTTCAAAGGTGGAGTTGATTTTGGTCATATTTGGGAAAATCACTGTACGTTTGTGACTGATATCTCAAACACAACAAAAAAATTAGATGAAATCATTGCCGAACTAGAAAACAGAAAAAAATTATATGCCAAAAATGGTTATAAAAACATCTCTGACTACAACAAGCATGAACTCATCAAACATAAGCGAATTATATTCGCCTGTGATGAATTGGCGGAACTTCTTGATACCACTGGATTATCAACGAAAGAAAAAGAGCCAATCAAAAAAATCCAAAATCAGTTAAGCAGTCTAGCACGTTTAGGGCGAGCGTTCGGAATTCATCTGATTCTTGCAACGCAACGTCCAGATGCTAATATCATTAGTGGACAAATTAAAAATAATATCAGTTATAAAATCTGTGGACGTGCTGACCAAGTGTTAAGTCAGATTATCCTTGATAATACCGATGCTTCAACATATATTCCATCAGATTCAAAAGGGTTGTTTCTAAATCAAGATGGCACATTATTCAAGGCATATCTTTTTGATGAAACAACAGACATACAAGGCGGTGGTCGTATGCACACGGAACAATAACAACTAGAGAAGAACTTTTATCAATCCACTTTCGCCAACTGTTCAGACCTGTTATAATCATACCTAAAGAGAACCCTGTTAAAAAAGAAATGCAAACATTAACAGAGAAAAAATTTTTAGAAGAATTTTATAACACCAAAGGTCACAGCTGGCGAAAGGATAAAACATCTGGAAGATATCTTGTATATGTATATGATGAATCATATAAAAATCATCGTAAACTACTATCTAAGCCAACTAAACAAGCATTAGATAAAGCGGTAATCAAACATTACCATGCAAATGAATCTACTTTTGAAGATTTGTATCTTGATTATTATTCATTAAGATTTGGAACAGAAAGCAATTCAACTCGTGACAGGTGGGATTGTACATGGAATACTTATTTTGCGAATAATCCTTTTATTCAAAAACCGATAAGTCAATATTCTTTGGGTGACATTGAAGATTTTGTTTACCCTATCGTAAATAAAAAAATGACTCGTAAGCAGACTCAAAAAATATTGAATATCTTAAAAGAGGTATTTCATCGTTCTGTTTCCAAAGATTATCGTGTAAATAATCCGATGACTGAATTTTCAATTCCTGACTCTTATTTTGTTCGAGAATACGATAAAGATGTTGAAGAATCTGTTTTAAATTCTTTTGAATTTAAACTTTTACAAAAGGAACTTTTTCGAGAAATTGAAGATTTTCCAAAATATTCAACTGCTTTCGCCATCTTACTGGATGCTTATACTGGTGCTCGTGCTGGCGAGGTCGTCGCATGGAAATGGTCTGATATTTCTTTCAAGAAAGGAATTATTTCCATTCGTCGTGCGGAGAGTCGTCATTCCAAACGCAATGAGCAAGGCGAGAAAATCAAAGGTTATGATTATATCATTGGAGATGTCAAAACAAAAAATTCAAGACGTAATCTTCCATTGTCCAAAAATGCTTTGAAAGTCTTACATCTATTAAAGGATTGGCAAAAAGAACTTAACATCCATACAGATTGGCTTTTTGTCAACACTGACGGTCAACGTATCACTGCCAGTATCCTTGAACAAAAGTATCGCAGATTATGGAAACGTCTTGATTTAGATTCAGGTAATGGCGGTATCCATTGTTTACGAAAGACTTTTTGTACCGAACTTGCATTAAAAGGAATGTCAATCTATGAACTACAAAAACTGATGGGACATTCAGACATTGCCACAACGCAAAAATATTATATAAAGATTGGTATTGATAACGAAAATTCTTTACAATATCTGGAAGCTTTATAGAGTTTATGCAAATTTATGCAAAATCGCAAGAAAACATAGAAATGAAAAAGTCCCGAAACCCGCATAAATGCGTGGTTTCGAGACTTTTAACCGAAAGCGATAGACGGGGCTCGAACCCGCGGTCTCGACCTTGGCAAGGAGTTTTGTTGAATAAATCGGTACATATTCCTTGATTTTATGTATATTTCTATCACATTTCTTTATAAAATATCTATATTCTACATACTTACTTTCACAAAACTTTGACAATTTTACAATGCTTTATACAATGAACGCACTTCATCATCTGTCAGTGATCCATAATCCATAGATACCTGGTTATTTCTCTTGTATGGCCTTATGATCTCTTCATATTCTGCGATCTCTTTTATTTTCTTACTCTGTCCTAACTGTCTTATTGCTCTGCTTTCTCCTGTTCTTACCTCGTTTCTGTCTATTCCTAAACGTTCACCACATTCTTTTAATGTGTGATCACGCTTGTATCTGTCCTCTATTATCTGGTAATCTTCTGGATTCTCTACCGCTTCGTGCACTGCTGCCCACAATGTAACAGTCAGGCGTTCTTTGTCAATCTTATCCTCGACTTGTTTCATGCTTGCGGTATGGTCTGCGATCGTATCCCCTATATTTATATCTTCCTGTATGGTTTCCTCTGTGGAACTTACTGACATAACCCCCATTGATCTCTTTAAACTGTCTAACTGCTTCTGTGTTAGTTCCAGGTATGCCATGAACTCCCTGTCTGTTGGTTTCCTGTTGTGGATTCCCATAAAATAGCTTGATACCTGATTATACTTGTATATCTTCTCTTGTGTATGAACTGGTACTCTGATCACTCGCCCCACATCGTCTAAATACCTCTTTATATGACGATTAATACAAGTTAATGCATATGATATAAACGGCACTCCTAAATCTGCCTTATAGCTTATCACAGCTTCATACAGCGGTATATATGATTCTTGCATCAGATCATCAATACTGGTCATTGAATCAATATTACTGTATTTCTTAGCTGTCTTATGCAGCAAAGGGTAGTTCTGATCATAGAGCTTTCGCATATTCTTTTTTACATCTTCGCCCTGTTGTATCAATAAGACTAATTCTTCGTTATTCATGATCATATATTTCTATAATTTTTATGCAACACGGCAGCAGTCCGCCGCAGCATTTCGTTTGCTTCTCTTGTTCAAATTATATCTTATTATTTATCTAAACTTAATACTTTTATCAAGCCCTAAAAGCGGATTCAAACCGCTTATTTTCTTGCTTTTCTTATATTTATTTGTTACAATAAATTTGTAGTATTTATATTACAATATGGCATTGAAAAGCATCATGGGCGTTGTCCTGTGGTGCTTTTTCTTTGAGTATGTATATCAATGTTTTTTCTGGTTTTATGCCTTTTATTTTACAATTTTCTTTATGTTTTTTCAATTTTTTCTTGCATTATTCCATATTATTTTATTATTTTTCTGGCAGATTTCTTTATATTTTTTACCTTTTTTCGTTGATATTCTGCCTTTTCTGATAATTCAAAATTTTATATTTAGAATTGTGCGAAAATAATTCTATGGCGTGCGGTCTATAAGAACGCTCAAAACAATTTGAACGCCCCTACACCCTAGAAGCGTTCAAAATTTTAATTTTTTTCTTGTTTTTCATTCTGCTGCCTTAGTATCTCATTATCCTTGTGAATCTTGATAATAATATACATCCTTTTCAAGAATAATTCATCTTCAATATTTTCAATTAGTTCCAAAATTTTACTCTTATACCATTCTTTCATGTTCCACCTATCCATTATCTTTATTTTGTTTCTGGTTTATGTTACAATACATTTGCTTATATTCCATTAGCTTTTTGGGCTATGGATTGCCTTTACTGGAAGTTGTCTCTTCCTGTAAGGGCTTTTTTATTATAGCTGTGAAAGTCCCGATAATATAAAGGCTGCTGCCATTACCGGACTGATTAACTGTGTTACCAGGAGTAAGCAACCAATAACTATGATCACTTGCCCCAAACGTCTATCTTTCATATGTGATCCTTTCTCTGTTGCGGCATCGCAATTTAATTATATTTACCATTCTTGACTTCTTCTAAGTGTTCCAGTATCCAGTCAAACGTTGATTGAAATGTTTTGCTTTCTGTCAATCCTTTTAAATAATCACTGTTTTCTGCGTTAGTAAATGCTTGTCTGTAATCCTGTTTTGTATATCCAAAACAAATACATGTACTTAATGCTTTTGAATAAATCATATAATCTCTTACTGGTTCGTATGACTTACAAATAGCATTGAACATATTAACAATTTCATCTGGTTCTAATAACTTATGTTCTGTCTTTGCGGTAGAGTTGGTATATAACTCTCTCTCTATCTCTTTATCTACTCTCCTCTTATCTTCTCTTATCTCTTCTTCTCTTACTCTCCTCTTCTCTCCTCTCCTCTGTGTTGCTTGGGTGTTGCTGTCTGTTGCATTTGCGTTGCTGTCCGTTGCATCTGTGTTGCATTGCAACACCTTTTCTTTTTTTCTAGCTCTGCATTTCCTTGATCTCTCTGTGCTGTCCGCTTCTGAATCAATTCCGTTTTTCGCTTCTGGCAAAAAATAATCATCTTCCGCGGTCTCAATCAATCCCATATCTTTTAATTGCTCAACGGTTTCTTTTACAATGTCCGAATCTTCATCCAGAGCTATTGCGATCTCATCACATATATCAGCTTCTACGCCCTCATATTGGATATATCCGTCATTATCAATCGTCATTAAAACCATTTGTAAATATATGATCGCCTTTGTATCTCCATTTTCAGAACGTCTCAACTTCTTAATAGTGATCTGTGTAAAGAAATTCTTTTTCAATCGCCACCAATAAAAGCGTTTAGGCTTTCTTTTCGGTACTGCTGCCATTTGGTTTCCTCTCTTCCTGGTATTCCTTGATCCCCATTCTTTCATACAAATAACTCTTGCTGATTCTTCCAGATATAGTTATGTATCCCTTAGTTTCAAGTTCCTTATTTAGCCTTGCTATGATCCTATATGCCATAGCGGACGAACATTGTAATATTTCACATACTTCTTTCGCTTTTACAAATTCAATCACGTTATCACTTCCTTTCCTGTTCTGTATAGCTGCACAATGCTTTATTAAGGTTTTCAAGTGCTGTTTGTTCTCCTGGTACTCCATAATTTGTGTGAAAGTGAATATCATCTTGCACGTTCTGAATTGTTCTATTATGCAGTACATAATACTTGATAAATCCTTTTATAATTTCCAGATCGTTAAGATTGCCATGTGCTAGATCAAACAACCAGATTTTCATATTATCGCTGCACCTCATACAATCACCGCCCTTTATTCATTCTAAAGCCATCGCCCCGGCTTCTTTGTTGTTATTCTTCTGTTTCAATGATCTCTGTTACATCACAATTTAATGCTTTGGCAATCTTTCCGACTGTTTCTGGTTTACAATCCTTTTTAAGCTTGATTATTCTTCTATAAGTTTGATAAGAAATTTTAGATTTTTTACATAAATCCATTGGATTCATACAAGCAGATGCTAAACATATTTGAAATTTTTCTTTATTAATTTTCATTTTCTCTCCTTTTCTACTATCTTTCGATTGTTACACCATCATTATATTACTATCGTACGATTGTTGTCAACGTATTTTACAATTTTTGCTTGTTATTATACAACTGTTATGTTATTTTAAATAAAAAGAGGTGTTTAAATGACCATAGACGAAAACATAATAAAAAAGAGTACTGGTGAATATATCAAAAATGCCAGAAAAGAAGCGGGATTATCGCAAAAAGCACTTGGTGAAAAACTTGGAGTGTCCCAACAAATGATTGCACAATATGAATCAGGAAAAAGGAAACCAAAAGTAGAAACATTAATTAATATTGTGAATGCTTTAGATCTTCCTGTAAGTTCCTTTGATGAAATTTGCAGTACTTTAGCCGAAAAACATGATTTATTGAAAAATACAACCTTTTACAATTTGACACTAAAAGATGCCATTACTAGTGAAACTCTCAAAAAAATGTCTGATTGTCTTGAACTATTAAATAAAATGGGACAAGAAAAAGCCATTGAACAAGTAGAATTGCTTACTAAGATACCAGAATACAAAAAAGACCCTGAAAACCAGGATCAAGAATAAATCTATAGAACTTTGAAAATATAATATACTTAACTGGGTAACTGGTTGGGGTGATTCCATCCGTTTCGGAGTTTTACGAAAGGGGTGGTTTTTATGAGTACTTATGAAGAGTTTATGATCATCATAAATATTGCACTATTAATTATTGCCATTCTGAATTATACACATAAAAAATAGTCACCCTGATTCTTGCCGGAACGAGTGACTATTTAAGTGATTTTTTCTGCCCGAATCGGATAGGTTTCATCTATCCTTTCCGGTTACCTTGTTAAGTATATTATAATCAATTTTCTTAGAATTATCAATATTTTCCTGGATAAATACGCATTTATCCGCATTTCTGTAACATAAATCAAGGAATATGTATCATTTATTCATTCTAAAACCATCGCCCCGGCAGAGAAAGAAAGGAATGATACTATTATGAGCATACAAAAAAGATCATGGACTACCAAAAAAGGCGTACAAGTTAGATATTACGCTTGTGTTTGGAATCCTGGCACAAATAAGCCTATATACGGCAAACAACGTAAAAAGCGAAAAGAGGCAGTCCTGGATGAATCGCAGATACTAAAAGAGCTTGCTTCTGGCAGTCACAGCATCACAGATCATAAAACCTTTGGTCGGTGTGCTGATCTGTGGCTTGAATCTGCCCCGAATATGTACCGCCGCAGCACTTGCAAGACCTATACAGATTTCTACCATAGGCATATAGAGGACGTGTTCCAGGCTTCACAGATCGACCACATCGAGCCAATGGAGATTCAAGAGCTTGTTAATACCATGAGTAAAAAGTATTCGCCGGAAACAGTGAATAAGTGTATCAACATACTCTCTGATATCTTCCAGTTCGCCATACAACCGCTGAAAGCACTAGTGGCAGCAGATAACCCCATGATCGGGATCAAACGTCTAAAAGTGCCGTATAAGAAGAAAGTAACCTGGACCGATGAACAAGTCGCTGCGTTCTTAAATAGTCCAGTGATCAAGGCTAATCATTATTATCCTATGTTCTGTGTGTCGCTGATCCTGGGAATGAGACCGGGCGAGGTCTGCGGATTCTGTGACGATGATCTAATACATGAAACCCATACAATTATGGTCCATCGAACGATTGACAAAGAGGGGAACGTTGACGATACAAAGAATACGAACTCTATTCGTGCGTTATATCTTCCTAGTGTGCTGTATGATATCGTGAGACAAACGCAAACAGTCAAATTACAGCTTAAAAGCTATCATCCAGATTATCAGCACGACTTTTTATTTACGACTGTAAAAGGGCAACCAGTGAACCCCAACCGCTACTCTACAAAATTCAGAGAAGCATTGAAAGAGTATAACAACCAGGAAGCGGAACCGCTGCCGCGTATCCCTTTATATAACTGTCGTCACTCTTTCGCAACGAATAACTATGAACGTGGGGAATCTGATAAGGTGCTATCTGATATCATGGGAAATAGTCCTAAGACATTTTTACAAACGTACGCCCATATAAGGCGTAGACAATCAGACCAGGCAGTGACAGCCTATGAAGAAAAAATATTTCAAAAACTTTGACAAAAAACTTTCACAAAAATTATATACAAAGCTATGCCAGAAAACAAAAAAGCCCTAAAACCTAGGCAACTCCTAAGTTCTAAGACTTTTATCAAAGAGCGATAGACGGGGCTCGAACCCGCGGTCTCGACCTTGGCAAGGTCGCGCGTTACCAACTACGCCACTATCGCAT